>JGI24707J26582_10000201_pt1 | contig 43859 bp, 24 predicted proteins | sample BioPla1DNA1_FD_26582 | JGI IMG/M metagenome (IMG submission 26582)
CGCCTGAGGCGGGTAGCCGTAAGCAGGTGCCGCCTGCGGCGACGGAGGCTGCTGAGCGTATCCGTACGTCGGAGGGGCAGTGGACTGCTGTGCCTGCGGTTCATATCCATAAGGCGGCGGCGGTGGAGCAGCAGGTTGTTGCGGTTGTTGTGCCGGCGGCGCATAGCCGTATGTCGGCGGAGCGGGTTGCTCTGCCGGAGCATAACCGTATGTGGGCGGAGCCGGCTCTTCGGCGACGGGCGGCTGCTCTGCGTACGCAGGCGGAGCGGGTGCTTCGGCGACGGGCGGCTGGTCTGCGTATGAATACGGATCCGGTGCTTCAACGACAGGCGGTTGTTCTTCCTCCTCTACCGGCGCCGGTTCGTACATCGGGGGCAGAGGTGCTTCCGGTGCTTGCACAACGGGTGCGCCCACCGTTTCAATAACACTTTCCGGTGCTTGTTCTGCGGCTTCCACGGGAAAAGGAGTTCCGCACGATGTGCAGAACTTTGCCTGGTCCCTTGACTCGGCACCGCAATTTAGACATTTTTTCATATTTACCTCCCTTTATGTGGGGCGCGCCAAAAAATGACATCGCACCACTCATAAAGTCTGATCGGCTATCTGCTTTTCATTGCTTATAAAAATTGAAGCTCTGATGACAGCGTCTTCTCTCCGTGATTATAACGTACTCGGGTCATTTGTTGTGTTTTTTGCAAACGGTATCTTTAATATTTAAACAGAATAAACTTCCTATGAAAATTCTTTTTACAAATAGAGGCCCTGCATTTTCGTGTCGCTCAATCGTCAAAACTGCACGCTAATGCCGATAAAAGCGGATAAAATCTCTTTTGCGTTTAGCGTTCAAGGTTAAGAATTTAATTGGGTCGTCGGCGGCTTTGAGGTGTCTCTGTTTCTTCTAAGTCGAGCGGAAGGGAGAAGAAAGAATGCAAGGGGATAAAAGAGTTGTATTTTAAATTAGAACTCGTAGTGTGACCACATACTCAGGATTTTCACCGTCCTGATCTCTTCAAATACTTCATAGACAAGACGATGTTTGATATTGATTCTCCGAGAATAAGCACCTTGCAGGTCGCCTAACAGTTTTTCATAGCGAGGAGGTGTTTTGAAAGGATTCTCTCTCAAAATATTGATTAAAGCCTTAGCTTTCGTATCAAGTTTTGCGGCCTTGAGCTTCGGGATATCCTGAGCAGCTTTCTTGGTATATACGATGGCAAACATTACCACTGAACCTCAGATTCTTCGAGACATTCGTCAATGGGGGTATTCATACCTTCTACAATCTTTTCTTTCATTCCCGGAGTTGAAAGAAGCTCGAGCGTCTCAAGAAGTCCGTTGTAGTCATCCTCGCTCAAGACGATCGCATTGCCGTCTTTTGTGATGACATTGACCGGCTCGCCGTATTTGATTGTTTGGTTTATCAATTCGAAAAGATTCTTTCGAAAATTCGTAATGTTCGTATGAATCATGGTTCATTCCTCCTTAAAGCGTACGCGAACATGTACATCTAGAAACAGTATACCGTGAAAGACAAATGATGTNACATCTAGAGTAAAAGGGAGTACAAAATGCACCAAATCGTGGCTCTTGTCAGCAGCCTTGAACAGTAGGATAAAACAGGAGGGTGTCCGTGAATAATAGACGACACAAAACTTGTAAGCTGCTCGGCCTCTGCCTGATTGCCTGTTTTATAATGGTGGCCGCAGCTTGTCATGCACCGATTATCCCCATGCCGGATGGATCTGCGAGCATGGAAACGACCGCAACGACGGAGTTCTTAATGACAAGCTTTGCGGGAGAGTCTGTTAATCCAAGTGTTATAGGGGAACCGGAGGAGACGGTGTCGGCTACGTCACCTGTCTTGTCTGATGCCGGATGTGAATCTTCCGCGACGATCCCCGCTCCGACAACATCTGAAAATCTGCCGAAGACTGTGACGGCCGCGCCGAAAGATTCGACGACCATGACTGTACCCATGACAGTCAAACCGACACAGAAGCGGACAACCACGTCGAAAAAAATAGCGACTACCACGACCACAGCTATACCGACGACAGCAACAGCATTTACGACCGTAACTCCAGCGACGACTACAACCGCGACGAAAAAGTCGGGGCGCCCGATCACGAAAGCGAACATGGTCGCTATGATCAATGAAGAACGCGCAAGAATCGGAAATAATGTCCGTGTCTCGTACGGAGACGCGACCCTGCAGAAGATTGCCGACATCCGCGCGAATGAGCAGCTCCGCCTTTTTGGGCATCGTCGCCCCATGCCTTGTCCCGGCTGTGATTACTGTTATGGGGAGAAGGAGTGTATTGCTACTGAGAGTTTTTGGATTCGTATCACTTATGGTGAAGAATATTCGCAAGGAGGATGTGCTCTGAGGGGCGCACAGCCGGAATGGACTGTGGAGGATTTTCTGGAAAACATTAAAAGTTCTTCAGGTCACTACAACCAAATGTTCAACGCGATGTGGACGAAGTTTGCATATGGGCAGACAGCGTGGGGAACCGCTGGTCTAAACGGCGCTTACATTTACTTCAACTATGGCTATTAAATAACCTAACAACAAATGAAACAGTTTCCTGTTCGTCAACACAACTAATTTTGAGGCGGCGTTATTGCCGCTTTCTTCTTGCTCTTTTCTTGCCCAAAAAGACAAATTGTCGGCTCACGTCGGTCAACGACAGAAAGAGGAGAGCTGTGCATGCGATTCCTATTTGTATGGTCAATACCCGCACAAAAACTTGATAAAGGGAAAACAGGCATGCAAAAACGAATGTATATAACCGCTAAACAGTTGGGAGCACTGCTTCTGAGCCTCCTCTGTTGTCTACTGTTTCTATCTGTGGTTCCTGTAATGGAACGTCCACACGACGTGCACGCATATACCGCCGCGCAACGACCGACACTTCAGCCGTCGGATATCTCGGTTTCGCGTGAACGAATTCTTCGTTCTGCGAAAGCGCATATTGACCGGGCGAACCAAGTCGGTTACGGATACAACAACATCCTCATGGGATCGGAGTACATACCCTTAGCGAGTTCAACTCGAAAGTTCTGCTGCGTAGATCTCGTGACACACGTCCTCTACACGGCGACGGCTTCAAAGATTAACGGGCAGTACTATTCTTTAGCCGATACGCTCGCGACATCCCATGCATTCGCCAACAGCAATGGTCTTGTCTTCGACACGTCCAGTACCAGCGCCTTGCGTCAGCAGCTCATCGCCATGCCGCAACTTTACACGCGACACGTAGCGCCCGTTGACAAAACTCAACTGCGTATAGGTGACATCGTTATCTCCGGTGATCGAGATGCAATGAACAATCCGTCTGCGCCTTCGGCGAATACGCATACAACACTTGTTATCGGCAAGGTAACTCCGGAGGAGAATGCGTATTTGCAAATTCCTAACTATAACGCGAATACGAGCTACTTCATCACGATGAGCTCGTCTCGCGGCGCAGAATGGGTTAGCACAAACCAGTACAACCGCGAATGGAACTCGGGCGATCCGAACAAGGGTTATTTCATCTCGAATATGTTTCGACTGAACGAAGCTCCTGTATTTCAGGATTACGGCGGCTTTCGTATCAAGAAGGCGGATGCAGTCAACGGAGCAGGACTGACGGGTGCTGAGTTTACTCTTGAATCACCTCTGGGAGATGTGCTTCCGATTACAATGACCTCTTCGGAGTACACATATCCAAAGGAGCTTCAACCCGGCACATATACCTTGACGGAGACGAAGGCGCCAAGCGGATATACACTCGACCCGACTCCGCGGACAATCGAGATCGAGATGGACACGATCAACAGTGTTTATTGGAACACTCCGATCACGAACGCGCCGAGCGACGCGTTTTTACAGGTGACGAAGAAGGACGCCGGGACAGGTGCGAACGTTGCCGGAGCCGTTTTCGATCTCTCCCAGTCTTCGACGTTTCCGGCGGGAAGTACCGTTCGGTTGACGACACGGGCCGACGGCACGACCGTCCCTCAACGGTTTAATGTTGGAGCCGGAACGACTGTTTACGTCCGAGAAGTTTCTGTGCCCGCTCCTTATTTACGTGACACGACGGTCAAGCAGGTAACATTGCAAACAAACCAAACGGTCGGCGTCACATTCGAAAATAATCGCGCAGAAGGACGTATTGAGCTCACCAAGCACGGCGTGAATAATACACCCCTTCAGGGTGCCGTTTTTCAGGTAAGAAACGCCTCGAACGCTCTCGTTGCGACACTTACGACGAACGCTCAGGGGAAAGCGCAAACAGGACTTCTGCCTTTAGGCACTTACAGCGTGACGGAAACATCCGTCCCCACTCCCTATATTCTTGATCCTTCACCTGTCACCATAAACTTGTCGTACAAGGACATGAACACGCCGGTCGTTGTGGCGACAAAGACGATCAGCAACGTCACCGCCCAAGGCCGCATTGAACTGACCAAGCAAGGCACGAACAATGCCCCCGTCCAAGGTGCTGTATTCCAAGTAAGGAATGCATCGAACACACTTGTTGCGACGCTCACGACGAACGCACAGGGTAAAGCTCAAACAGGGCTTTTGCCTCTAGGCACGTACAGCGTAACGGAGACATCCGTTCCTGCGCCGTATATCCTCAACGCGACGCCGTTCAACATGACCCTAAGCTACAAGGACATGCACACGCCCGTTGTCGTGGCGACAAGGACGGTCAGCAACGCCGCCGCCCAAGGGCGCATTGAACTCACCAAGCAAGGCACGAACAACGCCCCCGTCCAAGGCGCTGTCTTCCAAGTGAGAAACTCTGCGAACACACTTGTCGCGACGCTCACGACGAACGCACAGGGCAAAGCTCAGACAGGCATCCTACCGTTAGGCACGTACACCGTGACGGAAACATCCGTTCCTTCGCCCTACATCCTCAACGCGACGCCGTTCAACATCAACGTTTCATACAAGGACATGAACACACCGGTTGTTGTGGCGACAAAGACGGTTAGTAACGCCGCCGCCCAAGGCCGCCTTGAACTGACTAAACGAGGCACGAACAATGCCCCTGTCCAAGGTGCCGTGTTCCAAGTGAGAAATTCCGCCAACACTGTTGTCGCAACCATCACAACGAACGCACAAGGTAAAGCGCAGACAGGGCTTCTACCTCTAGGCACGTACAGCGTGAGGGAAACATCCGTCCCTTCACCCTACATCCTTGACGCGACGCCGTTCAACATGACCCTGACCTACAAGGACATGCATACGCCGGTCGTCGTAACAACAAGGACGGTGACAAACGAAGCCGCTCGTGGACGCCTTGAACTCACAAAGCAAAATGAGGACAACGAACCTGTCCAGGGCGCTGTTTACCAAGTAAGAAATGCCGCCAAAACTGTTGTTGCTACAATTACAACGAACGCTCAAGGGAAAGCGCAGACAGGTCTTCTGCCTCTAGGCACGTACACCGTGACGGAAACGTTCGTCCCTGCGCCTTATCTCCTTGACACAACACCGTTCAACATGACCCTGACCTATAAGGACATGCACACGCCGGTCGTCGTGACAACGAAGACGGTGACGAACGAAGCCGCTCAAGGGCGTATTAAGATCATTAAGCGAGATTCGATCAACCAAGAGCTGCTCGCCAACGCAATCTTTGATGTGCACGATGCCGGCAACGTGATCGTTGACACCATTACGACCGATACAAATGGTGTAGCGACATCAATAAGTCTTCCGCTAGGCGATTACACTGTGACAGAGAGGACACCGCCTGAAGGGTATCTACCGAACACGGCCGTCCACAATGTGACGCTCACGTATAAGGATATGCACACGCCCGTCGTCGAAGTTGAATTGCCGATCGAAAACGTGCCGATCCGTGGCAAGATTCGCATCATCAAGCTTGCAAAGGGCGACGCAACCCCGATCGAAGGCGCAACGTTTGAGCTATTCAACCCGGACGACACACCCGCCGTTGATCTTTATGGGAACACCGTAGGTACACTAACGACGGACGTGGATGGCATGGCGGTTACGCCCTATCTGCGTTATGGCACATACATCCTTCGTGAGACGGACGCCCCTGACGCTTTCCTCATCAACGATGAAGATTTCGAAGTAAAGATCATTCATAACGAAGTCGTCGTCAACCAGTACGTACGAAACGAGCGTGTCCTTTTGAGACTCCGAATCAATAAGAGCGACACACTGACTGGTGACCCGATTCAAGGCGTAGAATTTCAAGTCTATGACGAGAACGGCGATCTTGTGACATTCACTGTGATTATCGACGGACGCCCCGTCACCGTAGATCGCCTGATCACGAACGATGAAGGCATCGCTATCTCGGCGGGCGTCTTTCCAACCGGCACGTATACCTTGAAAGAAGTAAAAGTTCCGGAAGGATATGCCTCTCTCGACGACATTACCTTCGAGATCAATAGAGATACAGTGTACGTTGATATTCCTCTCATTGGTAAGACATATGACGAACTGATCGGGAATGCTCCGACGGTGATTGAACTTTCTAAGAAAAAAATTACAGGCGACGCTGAGCTGCCCGGCGCACACTTGCGCTTGATCGAGAAGGCGAGCAACGCCATCGTGGACGAGTGGGTATCAACCGATACACCTCATACCATTAGAAGACTGAAAGTCGGCGTGACGTACATCCTGCGTGAGACACTTTCTCCTGCAGGTTATACCGTAGCAACCGACGTTGAGTTTACGGTTCTTGACACAGGCAACGTACAACCCGTCGTGATGCGAAACAAACTCACTCGCATTGAGATTCACAAGAAAGACAATGTGACGGGCGAAGCTCTTCACGGCGTTAAGTTCCGGATTCAGGACAAGGACAAAAACGCTCAACGGTTCGTCTACGATACAGTGCTGACCGCATATGTGCGGGAAGCCGCAGCGAGTACAGGCAACTCACCGGTGCTGACGACAAACACCGACGGCTCGATTCTTGTTCTCGGTTTACCGATCGGTGATTATGAACTCGTTGAGACGAAAGAATCACCCGGCTACAAACGCCTGCGGGATCCCGTTGCGTTCACTGTAAAAGAGACATCGGATAACACGTCCCCTGTTGTGATCAATCTCGAGAACGAGAAGAACGAAGTGATACTTGAGAAGACCGACCTTGCGATAGGCGAACCTGTAGCAGGTGCCGTCATCCAAATCCGCAATGAAGAAAACGTCAAGGTTTACGAAGTGGCGACCGACGCGAACGGACAGGCGATGATCGTAGGACTACCTGCCGGAACGTACACATTCAAGGAAACGCTTGCTCCGGACGGCTACATCCTGAACGAAGAGACGTTCACGTTCACGATTGACCCTTATGGCGATGTGAGCGGCGTGACCGAATTTACGAACGAGCCAACAGCGCTCACCATCGTAAAAGAGGATATAGAAGACGGAATACACCTTGAAGGCGCTGTCTTTGAGGTATATCGCTTGCGCACCGGGGAAGACCCTGAACTCATGCGTTTCCGTCTGGAAGGAGAAAACTACATCGCCGTTGCCGACGGAGAAATCACTACCGTCACATCGAACGCTGAAGGCACGATCAACATCTTGCGACTTCCGCATGGCGAGTATCGTCTTGTGGAGATCACGGCACCATCAGGTTACGTGCTCGACCCAACGCCGCTCGATGTCGTTCTCGACGATAAAGCAAACACAACCGTCAAAAACGACAAAACGGAAATCACGCTAGAGAAGACCGACCTCGTGACGGGCGAGCCTGTACCGGGCGCCATCATCCAAATCTTCGATGAAGCGGGTGACCTGGTACGCGAAGTCACGACCGACGAGAACGGGCAAGCGCTGATTAAAGGACTCCCCGCCGGCACGTACACGTTCAAAGAAACGCTCGCCCCGGACGGTTATATCCTGAACGAAGAGACGTTCACGTTCACGATCGACGCTTACGGAGAGGTGAGTGGCGTGACGAAGTTAACAAATCATCCGACGTCCTTCCTCCTCTACAAGCGCGATACAGATGACGCAAGTCTTCTCGAAGGCGCAGTCTTTGAGCTTTACCGCTTAGGTGAAGGAAAAGAGCCTGAACTTATGCGCTTCCGCTTCGAAGGCGGCTTATGCATAGCAAGCGCCGACGGAGAAATTACGAGACTTGTTGTCGATGAACTCGGCATGTTTCAAGTGCTACAGCTGCCCTACGGTGACTATCACCTTGTAGAGGTCAAAGCGCCGACAAGGTACGCATTAGACCCGACGCCTCATGCTTTCACATTGGACGAACAAGAAGGCGAGCTTGAACTCAATGCCATTAACAGTTTGTTAAAGGTGACTCTTGAGAAGACAGATCTCGTGACGGGCGAACCTGTAGCAGGTGCCGTCATCCAAATCCGCAATAAAGAAAACGTCAAGGTTTACGAAGTGGCGACCGACGCGAACGGACAGGCGAAGATTGAAGGCATTCCCCCCGGAGCCTATACATTCAAAGAAGTCCTCGTCCCGGAAGGTTACATAGCGAACGACGAGACGTTCACGTTCTCAATCGACTCTCATGGAGAAGTGAGCGGAACGACGGAGTTCACAAATGAGCCGACGTCGCTCGCCATCGTAAAGGAAGATGCAGAAGACGGGAGACGTCTCAAAGGCGCTGTATTTAAGCTCTATCGCTTACGCGCCGGAGAAGAACCTGAGCTGACGCGCTTCCGTTTGGAAGACGGCACCTACGTCGCCGATAAAGACGGCAGATTCACGACCATTTGTTCAAACTCTGACGGTGAGATTGTTGTCTTACGTCTTCCTAACGGCGATTACCGTCTCGTGGAGACAATGGCGCCGTCAGGGTACGTGTTAGATCCGACACCGCGTGATTTCGCCCTTGATGGCAAGTCAAGTGTGAAGGTTGAAAATCGTCAGACAGAAGTTACGCTTGAGAAGGCCGACCTTGCGACGGGCGAACCTGTTGCGGGTGCTGTCATCCAAATCTTTGATGAAAAAGGCGTCCGGGTACGCGAAGTGACGACTGATGAAAACGGGCAGACGAAGATTTCGGGACTTCCGGCTGGCACATATTCATTCAAAGAGCTGTTCGCTCCGGACGGTTATGTCCTGAATGAAGAGAGTTTCACATTCACGATTGATGAACTGGGCGACGTTAGCGGCGTAACCGAATTCACGAACGAGCCGACAAAGGTATCGATTTATAAAGTTGACGCAAACCAACCTGATAAAAAGTTGCCGGGAGTCAAGTTTGATCTTTACCGTCTTCGCGCCGGAGAAGATCCTGAACTGATGCGCTTCCGACTGGGGGAAGGCGGTGTGTACATTGCAGATGCTGACGGTGAGCTTACGACACTCGTGGCGAACGAGATCGGAGCTATTTCGGTGCTTCGTCTCCCATATGGCGATTACCGCTTGATGGAGATAGAGACTTTGCCGGGGTATTTCATAAATTCGGACGGCATAGTGTTGACGTTAAACGAAAAATGCTACAGTTTGGAGCATTTTGTCAGAAACCGTCAGACGGAAATCACGCTCAAAAAGACCGACCTTGTGACCGGTGAACCTGTTGCGGGCGCGATTATTCAAATCTTCGACGATACGGGTGAGATGATTCATGAGGTGACGACCGATGAGGATGGTCGGACGGAACTAAAAGGACTTCGAGCCGGCACGTATACATTCCGTGAAATCTTGGCACCGGAGGGCTACATTCTGAACGAAGAGACTTTTACGTTCACAATCGACGCTTATGGGAACGTGAGCGGAACGAAGACGTTTACGAATGAACCGACGTCCCTTGCCATCGTGAAGGAAGATATGGAGAACGGTCGACGACTGGAAGGCGCAACGTTTGAGCTCTATCGACTGCGAGATGGCGAAGAGCCTGAACTCATGCGGTTTCGAGAGGAGAGCGGACTGTACATTGCCGATGCAACGGGTGATCTTGCGGAAGTTGTATCGGATGAAGATGGCGCGATCTCCATCATGAAACTTCCTTGCGGCGATTACCGGCTTATCGAGACGGAAGCGCCGAAAGGGTACGATCGAAATGAACAAGGGGTAGACGTGACGCTGACGGATGACGGCGAGACACTGACTGTGACTCTTCTGAACAATGCGACGCAGCCACCGGCGAAAACAGGTGAAACATTCCCGCTCCACGCCATACCGTTCCTCGGACTTGCGGTCGTCTTTCTCACGATCGTCCTGTTTCTAAGAAGGAGGAGGGAAGAATGATGAGCTGACACGGTTGAAACAAACAAAACATCTCCAGATTCCTGATGTCGATGGTAAAATATAGATGTCTCCAATAACTCTTGCTTGTGAACGCTCCGGAAAGGAGGCGCGCCGTGGCTAAGAAAACGTCAAGGAAAAAGACGCTTATCGTTATTGGCATCGTATGCGTCGTTGTACTCATCGTGTTCGTGATTATTGACAGCATCGTGCGATATAGGGCACAGATGCCCGGAAGCAGGAATTTTGAGACGTTCGAGAAAATGAAATCCGAATTGGAATATTTTGATAAGTACAAGGACGTCCTATACCCCAATCTCGCAAGGATGGAACTGGAAGACATCGAATGGACCCTCCTTTATTGGAATGGGAGGAAGACGTTTAAGAAGACTGAGCCGACGAATTACCTTATTTCAGGTTTTCAAGACCGCATGGGCAAGCGGGTCCATTATTCCGTTAACTGTTCCGGAAAACTTGATCGTTTTATGACCGGCGAAGAATATCGCGGTCATAAAACGCTCTTCGAGAAAATGAGCTCATCGACTTCCAACATCTATCAAATTTATTTCCAACACGATGGAAAAGAATACATGGCGGAGGCCGCTTATGAATTTGAAAAGATGACGGAAGATGAACAACGGCAAATGGCTGAATTGCTCCGTTCCGATCTCGAGAGAATACTGTTCGAGATGATTGATCAGGCGGTGAAGTAAGTCAGGCTCTTTGGATGGAATATCTCACTTAGGATGTTACCCGCTTTCATCAATCATTCGGCAAATTTAATCCGTCCTTATAAATACAGTGCAAATGTGTTCCGCAGCGCCGATTCACNGCCTTACATTCATTCTCAACGTTCGAGTGCAAATTTCTCTCTTTGAGCGCCAACACATAATCTCTTAAGGCTGAAAGATCGTCTTTCTTGCCCGAGACATTAAAAGTAATGCTTCCTTGTGCTTTACCCAAGCCTCCCGCGCCGATCGGCATGGCTTGTGCCCGGAACAAAATCTTAAGCGCTTCAATTTCTGTCAGTATTTCTCCAATTATTGGTACTAAGCCGACCGACATCCCGAAAGCGTAAAGCTTGTTTCTTCTGCCCGTTTTTTTGACAATGTCGTTGATATTTCCGGGAATCAGTTTTTCCAAACCGACCGGAATGATGACAGGGACACCTTCCGCGTGCCATGTTCTTACTCTTTTATACGATCGGGGTCCAATCGACATCAAAACCGAAACTTTTCGGTTCGAATATATCCAGACCCGCTTGTGTCGTCCATTCTTGCGGTGCCGGCAATGCGAACACTGCTACTTCCAATCCTGCATCGCAATACGGGTTCAAAACAGGTTCCAGTTTTTTCTTATCGAAAATACAGATTAAATCGGGAACTGTGACAAAGAAGGCGTCGTTCTTCCATGAAATGATGTTTTCATTTTGATACCAGATGCGGTAAGCGTCCCCTTGATAGTCTTCCGTTCCGTCAATGAACACATCGCCAACCGTAAATCCGTCAACCGTATCCCATTTGTTCTCTGTGACCGTCCCTTCAAAAAGGAGTTTGCCATTACCTTCCGTCACGACGGCATCCACAATGTCCTCGTTATTTTCTTTCGCCAGCCTGAATGCTTTCCCTATATTCCAAGCGTGTGTAATCGCGCCGTTAATCACCGCATGTTTCAAAACGGAAGCTTTTTCAATGTGGTCCACGACGGCGATCGAGTTCTTGCTGACAACCGCCAGCGCTCTGACAATCGTTTCAGCTCTGAAATCATCCACAACGTTTGACACGATCAATGACTCACCGAACATATTGCATAGCGCCATCGGGGTGATGCTGAGATTGTTCAGATAGTAGGTGGAGTGCTGCAGTCCCGGAACAGACCGTCCTGCGGGATCACCGTCAACGATTACTTTTCCGGACATAGCTGCGGTATAAAAGGCAACCGCCGTATTTCCGCCGCCGAGCTCCGTGGAAATGACGGCTTTGATTTCCTGACCCAGATAGTCTTCCATCTCTTTAAGCGCGGTGACATGCGGTACTTCTTTGCTGACCGGCAAGTGTTGATATTTCGCCTTTTCTTCTTCCGTATCCGGTGAAATAGCCCCGCATGAATAGGGGGTCGCGATCAAATCATCTCCGTCCAGCTCGTCAAAATCCGCCAATACAAATGCTTTATTTTGCGCTAAAGCTTTATCAATCAGCTCGATGCCCCTTACTAAAGAGCCCCCGCCGCCTGTTCCCAATATGGTGCACCCGTATAAAATATCGATAATATCCTGTCTTTCCAGTTTTTTCATACACTATTCCTCCGGATTATCCTATGTTTGATAACATGCTCGCCGCCAAAGTCCTTGGCAGCATGACGTGTTTTCCCGTGATCTTTGCAACGGTCTTTTTCATTTTCTGTGTAAATCCCATACAGTCCAAGAGAATGATTTCTCGATCTGACGGAAAGCTCGCACACGCTTTTTCAATCTCTTCCAGCTCACCGTAAGGCGAGGCCGCGACAACTATTGGATTAAACTCCTCATACTGTTCGAAGCTGTCATCTATTTGTTCCTGCTCCGGTACGATGATGCCGACTTTACGTACACTGAGAACCTGAAGTGCGGCGCGAATCACTTTTTGAGGTTCAATCAAAAAGTGTTCGTACTTGAGTCCCTGAAAGCATCCTGTGCACAGCAACAGATTGCAGACGATTCCGTTGTTTTCTAAAAACTTAATTTTCTCGTTGATCAACTTCGCGGCATGTTTTTCAGCCAGTTTAACAACGTGACCCTGTTCAATCGTAGAAACGATAAAACTTTCTTCGTCTTTCGGCCAATATTGCTCGCGGATATAGTCGGGGGTGAGCCCATCTAAAATGCCGACGCCCGCAATCTCAAATTCCGGTTCAAGAATTTCCGCAATATCTTCTTTGATCGAAGCCTTTGAAAACTGCCCCATCGAAATGAGTCCGACTTTTTTAGCCATGGTTCTCTCCATAAAGCCAACAGGAAACCATATGATCCTTATCTAGTTCGACCGTCTCAGGCTCTTCGGTTTTACATCGATCTGTAACAAAAGGGCACCGCGTGTGAAAACGGCATCCTTCAGGCGGATTGATGGCGCTCGGCACGTTGCCTTCGATTGTTTCCAGTTCTTCCACGCTATTGATCGCTAAAGACGGAATAGAGTTAAACAATGCTTTCGTGTAAGGATGTTGCGGATGACTGAATACACCGTCAGCTTTTCCGTATTCAACGATTTTACNTAAATACATCACTGCGATATTGTCCGACATTTTATTGACGACACCCAAGTCATGCGAAATCAGAATGTTGGTCAGTTCAAACTTCTCCTTCAGTTCTTGAAGCAATTCCAAAATTTGTGTCTGCGAAAAAATATCGATCGATGATGTCGGCTCATCCAATACGACAAGCTCGGGATTGACGGCAAGCGATCGGGCGATCGCGATTCTCTGTCTTTGTCCTCCGCTAAATTCGTGCGGGTACTTAAACGCCGCGCTTTCATCCAGTCCAACCATATCCAATAATTCGTTAACTCGTTTCAACGTTTCGCTCGCGGACAGATTCTCATGAACCGCTAAGGGTTCCGAAACGATGTCTTTGACGAGCCATCTAGGATTTAAAGACCAAAACGGATCCTGAAATACAATTTGGATCTTCTTGCGTATTTTCAGCGTATCCGCGTCATTTAATTCATAAATGTTCCGACCCTGATAATCGACTTCTCCTGAAGTCGGAGAGTGTAAGTTCAAGATCGTGTTGACCAATGTCGATTTGCCGCATCCAGATTCGCCGACGATCCCTAAAACCTCACCTTTTTTGATCGTTAAATCAACCCCGTCGACTGCTTTAACAAATCGTTTTTTTGTTTTGAAAAATCCTGTACTGACCGGAAAGTACTTTTTAAGATTTTTGATTTCCAACAGTATCTCATCTGCCAGTTCTCCGCTTGATTTATCATTTTTAGTCTTGACCGAACTGATCAGCAGTTTCGTGTACTCGTCCTGAGGATTGTCCAAAAGTTCTCTGACCGGTCCTTTTTCGATAATTTTTCCGTTATACAAAATGCCGATTTCATCACAGAAAACGGACACTAGACTCAAATTGTTCGCGATGAACAACACGGTGATCTGAAATTCTTTTTGCAATTCTTTCAGCAACTGCAAGATGCTTGCCTGTATCGTAACGTCCAAATTACGCGTCGGTTCATCGGCAATCAGAAATTCGGCACCGCAAGCTAGAGCCAAGGCGATAATGATTCTCTGTCTCTGGCCTCCGCTCAGCTGATGCGGATACTTGTTGTAAATATCTTCGGCATCAGGAAGCTTTACGACTTCGATCATGTGTAAAGCTTCCTGCTTCGCTTGGCGATCATTCAGTTTTCTGTTGACCTTCAAAACATGCATGAGCTGCGTGCCCACGGTATAAACGGGGTTCAAGGTAGACATCGGATCCTGAAAAATCATAGAGACTTTCTTGCCTCTGATTCTCTGCTGCATCTCTTTATCCTTCAAATTGAGCAGGTTTTCACTGTCTAAAAGGATTTCTCCTTTCGTTATTTCTCCCGGCGGACACTGAAGGAGGCCGAGGATTGACAATGCGAGAACAGTTTTCCCCGATCCGCTTTCTCCGACAATACCGTACGTGCTTCCTTTTTCGATGGTCAAGGCATCAATATCCAAGACGGTTTTTTTGCCTTCAAACGTATGGTGATACACTTTCAGGTTGTTAATCTCAAAATATGCCATAAGTCCACCGCCTTAATTCTTACGTGTCTTGGGATCTAGAATTTCTCTAAATCCGTCACCCAATAAATTGAACACAAGTACTGTGATAAATATGGCAAGCCCCGGGAAAATGCTGTACCACCAGGCATCCGGGAAGTAATTCCTGCTCGTGCTGATCAGGAGTCCCCATTCAGGAGTCGGAGCTTGCGCTCCCAATCCCAAGAAACTCAATGAAGCGATGGTAAGTATAACCCCGCCCATGTCCATCGACGCCTGCACGATGACCGGCGAAATTGTATTGGGCAGTATATGTTTGAACACAATTTTCCACTTTGATGTACCGATCGTTTCGGCTGCCTGAACGAATTTTCGTTCCTTGACGGAAACGGCCTGCCCCCTTACCAATCGTGTATACCACGGCCACCATGACAGCGCGATGGCAATCATCGCGTTGCCTAAACTCGGTTCCAACAAGGCGACCATGGCGATTGACAAAAGCAAAGGCGGAAAACTCAAAAAGATGTCCGTGATTCTCATAATCACCTCATCCACAACACCTCCGGCAGTGCCCGCAATAGCTCCCAGAGGAACGCCTACCAGCAAAGCCAGTCCGACCGAAAGAACGGCTGACGTCAGAGACACGCGCGTGCCGTATAACACTCTGCTGAAAATATCTCTGCCCAGTTCATCCGTCCCGAAAAAGTGTTTTGAGGACGGAGGCAGCAGTTTTTGAGTAACGTTGGCTTCGTCTTTAATATGTTCAGGATACGGACTGATGATGGGGGCAAGAAGGGCAATTAAAAATAGAGCAATCACCGTAATAAACGCGACGCGCGTCAGCAAATTGCGATTCAGTAAATATAAGGAATATTTAAATTCCTTGATTCTCGGTTTTAATGCGTCCATCGCACTTACTTTTTCCATAAATTCATCCCTACAATCTGATTCTCGGATCCGTCGCGATGATAATGTCCGCAATGAGATTCAACACAATATAGTTCGCCGTCGAAAAGATCGTAACGCCCATAATCGACGGATAATCGAGCGTTACGACTGAAGTGGCGACATAGCTGCCAAGTCCCGGCCAACTGAAAATTGTTTCGACCAAAAAGGTGTTCACAAGCGTATACCCTAAAGAAAGCGCTAAAACGGTCGCTGTCGCCCCCAGCGTGTTCTTTAAGGCATATTTCCATAAAACGATTTTTTCGGGTAAGCCGTATGATTTTGCCGCGGTAATATAGTCCTCATTCAAGACTTCTAGAAGCGCGGAACGCGTCATTCTGGCAACCAATCCTATGGGATAGAGGGCGATCGTAATGCACGGCAAAACAATGTGCCAAAGCGCATCCTTTAAAACCGCCCAATTCCCTGTGATTAAGCTGTCGAAAATAAGCAGACCCGTGATATTCGGCAAATCATAAAAGATAGTCGTCTCTGTGCTGACGCGTCCGCCTAAAGGAAAGATGCCCAGCACTCTATAAAAAATCAACTGAAAGATCAATGCCACCCAGAATGTAGGCAAAGATACCGAACCGATGGAAAACAGTCGACTGATATGGTCTAAAGCTTTGTCTTTCTTCTTTGCCGAATAAATGCCTAACGGGATACCGATAAGCACCGCCAATACAAAGGCTAATAGTACAAGCTCCAATGTCGGCGGTACAAACGCTATTAACTCATCCTTGACCGGCTGATGTGTTCTTAAAGATCTCCCGAAATCGCCTTTCGAGAGATCTTTAATATAGTTGAAAAACTGCACAGGTAAAGGATCGTTCAAGCCCAATTCTTCTTCCGCAGCTTTAATCTGTTCCGGAGTCGCTCTGGGACCGACCCACTTTGCCGCAGGATTTGAAGGGATCACACGTGTAATTGTAAATGTGATCGTGATCACACCCAAAAGCACAATCAGCCCCAACAATATTCTTCTCACAATATAACGTGCCAAGATTATCGCCTCCTAATGACCTTGATTGGCCTCGATTCAAATACCCCTTTACTCAAAATATGTGTCGTAGAAGAAGACAACACCTTCGTAGGCAGGATTCGGCTCAAAGCCTTTAAAATGAACATCTGTTACCCATGAACTCATGTCGTCATAGATGTGTAAGAAATACGCATCTTCGATGATCTTTTTCTGAACCTCAACGATTAAATCGTGTGTTTTCTCTTTATCGACAGCAATGAATTGCTCAATTTCCGCTACTTTGGCATCCAATGCAGGATCGTTGACGTAAGAAAGATTGAACAGGATTTCCTCTTCTGAAAGAACTAGACTTTGCAGCCAGCTTAATGGACTTGCATAATCAGGCCACCAGTTCATGACCAGCATATCTTGTCTGTCTTCCGGTTTAGGGTTCTTGGATTTTTCCCAAACGTTATCCCAGTTCATTTCCCTGATGTCCAGTTCGATGCCCAGTTTTTGCAGATTGATTTTGTAGAGCTGTGCGAAATTTCTGTACACTTCATTGCCGGAGGTGAATGTCATCTCCAGTTTCAAACCGTTCGTATCGACACCTGATTTGTCCAGATGTTCTTGCGCCTTATCCATATCCAAGGAATAACGGAACAGGCTTTCGTCGTAACCGATCAGTCCTTTCGGAATCAGGCCGTATGACTGAACCGCCAGACCTTCTTTAATTTCATTGATTGTTTCGTCGTAAGGAAATGCGTAAGCCAAAGCGATTCTGAAGTCTTTGTTGTCTAAGGGCGCCTTTTCACTGTTAAAAAATCCGATAACATTGCGCCATGTTTCATGATCCGACACAACAACGCTCTTGTTGTCCCTCAATGCCTTTAAGTCAGTAACCGAAAATGAAGTTGCAACCTGTGCATCTCCTTTTTCCAGCAGTTGTCTTCTTGCCGAACCTTCAGCGACTTTTTTAATGATGATATCCGTGTATTGATTATCTTTCCAACCGCCCCAATACTCATCAAATTTCGTGAAGATGACTTCTTCGCCTTTTGTAATTTTTTGAATTTTGTACGGGCCGGTGCCTGCAGCGTTACCTGCATTAAACCAGTCACTGTTTTGTTCCACAGCATTGGGAGACATGATAAACGCGGCGTAAGACCCCGAAGCAATCAGATCCAAAGGAGCAGGATAACTGAGTTTAAATTCCACAGTATAATCATCTTTAACGTTGATTTCTTCCACGCTGTCCCAAACAAACGCGGCGCCCATCTTCATATCAATCGTTCTTTGAATGGATTTTTGTACCGCTTCCGCATTCAAGTCGGTACCGTCGTGAAACTTGACATTTTCTTTGATCTTAAACAGCCACACTTTACCTTCGGGGTCCACTTCCCACGACTCGGCAAGCAAAGGCTTTACTTCCTCTGTCTTGTTGTCATAACGCGTCAGTGTTTCATAGACATTGTGTAAAACGATTAGTCCGTTTGAGTACTCAACGCTCGGATCCAAGTCGATATACGGTTCAGAACCGTACGCATAATACGCAATACGTTTAGCCCCGTTCTGTTTTCCTGTACTCGAATCTTGCTGACCTCCTTGTCCGCAAGCTGACAACAGCATCATGATTGCCAGAGCAAGAGCCAAAATTCCCGCAAATCCCTTCTTCATAATTAATCACCCTCCACTTTTTGTTCATGCCTCTAAGGTGCTTGAGGCTGCGATAAACGTGTTTATTTAAGGAATAATTATAATATATAGGCTGTATAAAATGCAACACTGTCAAAATTGTCAAAAAACATTTCGCAACTGCGGAATTTTATATCTAAGATGTAATTCCTGCCTCTGCCGATTCAATATTGTTTTTCCAGCTGAAGTATCCGAGCTGAAGAACTAACTGCCCTTAATCGCTCTTTTGGTTTAAAAATATCGGGAGTGAAGCCAAAGGCTATTTGTTCGAAAGAAGGAATATTGAGAAATGAATACGCGACCGCGACAAAGAATAGTAAAAAATATCACCGCTTTATCGAATGACAGACCTTATCGAAAAACATCTTATACCCTGTACAAAGGTAATTTTTGTTGTCCCAAAGCCTGTCTTTGGGACAGCCGCCGAAACAGAGTTTAATATATCGACAATCAAGACATTCTTCCGGCAGACCGTATGTTTTGTGCATCCCGAAATCCCGGTTTTGCTCCATCAGCTCGCCAAGAAAAGTCTCGGTGATATTGCCCAATTTATAGGCCGGAAACGCATAGCGGTCACATGAATAAACGTCGCCATTCGCCTCTACGCACCCGGAGTGACCGCAGAGCGGATTATGGACGCAAAGAGAGGACGGTATTCCGTTCAGGTTGCCGATTGTCACATCAAAGAGCTGGATATGCTTTTTCTTAGAGTCATGCTTTTTCCATTCGTCCCAAATCGCACACAAAAAACCGCCATAGCCCTCTGAAGTGACTGAAAAATCGGTGAGGGGGTGCTTGATTTTAATGGAATAGAACCCTGGCGGAGTGGCAAAAAGCTGCCCTTTCTCCGTTTCATACTGAGTCGGCATACGCTCGACGACCGGAAGAAACTGCATGTAATCCGTCAACTCTCGCAAAAAACGATAGACTTCCAGCGGCTTTTCCATGTTGATTCGGTTCACCGTGGTAAGGGTATTAAACGCAACTCCGTGCTTTTGCAGCAATTCGATGCCACGCATGGTTTCAGTGAAAGAGCCTCGCCCTTCCGCTGTTTTGCGGTAGGCATTATGAAGCGACTCCGGTCCGTCGATACTCACACCGATCAAAAAATCGTTTGCTTTGAAAAAGCGGCACCATTCGTCAGTCAGCAGAGTGGCATTTGTTTGCATCGTGTTCAGGATTATCCGTCCTTGCCCGTACTCTCTTTGCAACCTCAGAGCTTCTTCATAAAATGGAATTCCCGCAATCGTGGGCTCGCCACCGTGCCATGCGAATTCAACCACGGCGTCTCTTCCTTGCATGGCAAGGCTTTGACGCGTAAATGCCTCAAGGATGCCTAACGACATCCTTGAGTTTTCGATCTCCAGCAATTCCTTTTTTTCGGCATAGTAACAGTATTCGCAGCGAAGATTGCAGGCGCTGCTCACCGGCTTCGCTAACATGGCATACGTTCGTTTATCCATCGTTACTGTTCTACGGTACTAATGGTTGTTTTCTGTTCGCTTTCTCTTGCAATCCTCTCAGAACTTTCAGCACTTCCCGCCCGTCATCAACGCCGATCTCTTTTTCAATCAGCCTGTTTAGATGAGCGTTCAATTCCATAATCAATGCTTCATTTGTGACAGGATCTGCCGCCAAATTGATTAGTTCATCCGGATCATTTTGCAGGTCGAACAGCTGAATGTCGTTATGCGATAGAAGTTCCTCGATCGTAGTTGGCGTATTGAAACCGATCGGCGAGAAATAACGTACAAATTTGTAACGATCTGTTACGATGCCGCGAACGATGCCTCTAGCCGAGGTGTCGAGAGAACTCACTTTGTTGCTGGATTCATCGACACTGAGTCGCATCGAAATAAAAGAAAGCATCTCAAAGCAAAACAGAGAACCGTCTCGAATCGAGGTTTCCGTGCCCTTCATCAGTTTGAGCATGCTGCTCCCGGCAAGATCGCCGGCTATTATCTCTTTCTGTTCATCCGGCACGTTTGCCATATCCACAAAGGTCGGCGCAAGATCCATATGGCTCGTGATGGCGGAAACGGCCTTGCCGCCTTCGTAATCGGGATGGACGATATAGAGCGGAACGTGGATGTTGTGTTCATAGAGGAAGCCGCCCTTGCCTTTCAGCCCGTGACTTCCGTGCATTTCCCCATGGTCGGACGTAAACACGATAATCGTGTTGTCAAGCATTCCGCTGTTCGTCAGATAGGCAAGCAAATCCATGAGGCTGTTGTCGTTGTCTTGTATACAGTTGTAATAATAATCTTGGTAGTCCTTCCACACCGCTTTATCGTTGATCATTCCCGTGAGCAGTCCCCAATGATTCTGATAAGTGCGCAGCGCCTCAGGCACATCAGGTGCATTCAAATCAAAATCCCATGAGGCGGGAGGCGGATCAGGATAGGCTTTATCGTAGACCTCGCTTTCCGGCTTGCCTCCAAGCTTTAAAAAATCACTCTTATACCCTGTGATATCGTAGTTCATGATGTCATGCGGGTTGATCAAATTGACCGCGAGGAAGAACGACCGTCCGTCGGCGTTGAGTCGTTTTCCTGTGCTGTCAAGCCACGCGACAGCCTCGGAGACAATTACAGGGTCAGCTTCAAAGCCCTCGCAAACTTTTCCAAGTCGGTCAACGCCGCCCCAGTCGGCAAAACCGTATCCTTCAAGGTCTGTGAGTTGTGCTTCATCCGACAAGATGCTCGCGTCGCCCATGTGCCATTTGCCCTTATACGCAGTGTAATAACCTGCATCGCGCATTCTGTCGCCGACAGTCACCAACGACTCGTCCATTGCGCCCTGCCAGGGGAGATCTGTATTATCCAGCATTTCCGTGTTGGTTACATGGGTTCCCGTATAGATTACGGAGCGCGAAGACGTCGAAACGTTAGCGCACACATAATGTTTTTCAAACGTTGTTCCAAGTTCGGCAAGGAGTTGGCGGGCTTTGTAATTTGTTCCTTCAGGGAATTCCGAAAAGTAACGCTCCTGATCAGTCGTTATGAACAGAATGTTATAATTGCCGTCCGCGTTTCTTTCCGCTTCTATTTTCGGAACGGCAGAGGGTTCGCTACTGCATTTTGCCGTAGAAGACGTTGCTGCCGCTTCATAGGGCGTATCAGTAACTTTCTCTACATATTTCATTTTGAAACCTCCTGTCGATTAGAGCTAGTACATCGTGCGGCCATAGATGAAATCCGTGTAGGAGCAGTATGCGAAAACTCCAATCAGAAAACATCTCCTTCTAAACGAGATCTGGTCAATCCGAAACACGAATGACAGGTGCCTGCCAGGTTGCAAGAGCATCCATATCCGGCGTGTAAATGCGCAACATCAAATGGAAATCGCCGGCAACAGGTAGCCAGTTAGCGATATCATCCGGCTGCGCCTCGGATAAAATGATGTCGAGTGAACCGTCGTCATTTAAAACGAAATTTGTGCGGTCATTGATACAGTACCGATCAATGGGATTGTCAATGAGAAAATCATCACTGCCATACGCGGTGACAGACCAGAATCCGCCATCCAAAATGGGAGGAAATGCTTCAAAATGCATGGTATACGTTTTGTCCGCTGTAAGCATCTCTCCTGAATCATCAACGTCTGTCCTCATGTAGAGCGCTACGTCGACCGTATTCGCGCCAAGCCCGCGGAGGGCAACAGCCGCGCGATACGTGTACTCTGTCCCGAAATCGCCGATGGGAGGGCCGACATAGCTCCATTGCCCAAGATCAACCGAAAATTTCGCGACCTCAGTTTCAAACTCCGCTCGCAGATTCTGAAGCATTTCTTTCCACTTTCCATCGATGTCGCCGGATAGAATGCTGAGATCAAAGTTCATGCCCGGCCCGACATTGATCTCTGCAAGCTGTTCAACCTTCTCAGCGTCAGCCGGAGCGGGAGGATTCGTTTTCATCAATTCGTTGGCCTTGTCGAAGAAAGCCTGTGGTCCCAAGGATAAGACTTTTTCAACCGGAACGTAATCATTCTCCTGAGCATAACTTCCTTTCGGAGCGGAATATTCGCCGCCTTGAACATAGGCCGACAACGGAAGGATCTTCATCTTCTGCTGAATAGCGCGAACGTTCGGCAGATCCTCTTCACCCGACAGGACAGTACGTGTGATAGACCACGACATCGCGGTAGGGACATTGATACGAGTCACGCCTTCCGGCAAATCACCTTTCCACGTCGAAAGGGTAATGGCATAAGCGCCGGCCTTGTTAAACACGGAAACTGTATTCGTCCACGCATCAAAGATTTGCACATTGCAGAACCTGTCTGTCTCAGGGAAAACATAGACCATCGGTTCATCGCTGAGATCGTACCATACGCTGGAATAAACAGTATCAACGTTCGGCGATACGATCGCTTTGAAAGAAGCGTCAGCAAGCTTCTCGCCATGCATCAGTTGATTCACGGGAGCTTTGCCCTTAATCGGGTCAAATGCTACCGTATTGGTCGACGATGTCTTAGTCGCGTCCATTATGACTAATGGAAACGCATAGATGTATGCTTCACTGACTATTTTACGAATCATATCTCTCACCACCTCATACTTGTCCGGATCAAACAAACTCTTTGAACGCAACGCGGAGTTTGCCGCTTCGGGTTCGCTCGAGAGGTTTATTCACCAGTTCAATCCGTATGGAATTCAGTCCATTGCTCTCAAAAAGCTGCCGGAAGCTGAAAAGAATCTTTTGCTCTGTTTCAACCCGGTCATATCCCGGCATAACAGATATTCTCATTTCTATGGCATCATGGGCGCGCTGAATCACCTGACAGTGATCGCATCCGGGAATATCCTTTGCGCACAGCTCGAACAAAACAGCCGGCATACGTACTGTTGTGCCGTTGTGATCAAATTCCAGTATGTCGTCCACACGACCGTCAATTTCGATCCAGGGGGTATTCAATCCGCAGCCGCAGATCTCATCATGCATGATCACGCTGTCGGTCATACGGTATCGAATCACCGGCTGCACCAGACAGGCGAGATTGGTCATCAGGATACCTTCCGATTTTACGCCGCATGGCACAGGATTGTTTTTCCGATCGACAGGTTCCACGATCACCCAATCGCTGTTTACGTGCATATGGCCGTTGGGACAGAGCATGGCAACCTCGCCGCCTTCGGTACTGCAGTAATTATCATTGACCGGGCAGCCGAAAGCCTCACTGATGAATTTCCTGTTTTGCTCAGTCAGCTTTTCCGCGGAACAGCCGATAACCTTTGGATGAATATTCAGCCTGCCCGCCTTTTGCTCAAAAGCAAGGGTATAGATCACGGAAGGATAGCACCCGATGAGATCGGGCTGAAACTCATTGAGCTTACGGATCATTTCCTCCACAGGCGCAAGCGTTGACAAAAACAGCGTGCGGTCCTCAATCCCGCGGGCTTTGTAGCTTCTTCGCACCCGTTCAAAGGAAAGATAAGAGGAATTCAAACCTCCGGGCGCGATGATGGCGCACTGCTTCAGATCAGGCTCTTTCATCCCCTCCACATCCTTCAGAAGGGGGCCGCCATAATAGCGCTCGGCCATCAAGGCATCGTGAATGGCAATATGTCGGCTGTCGCGGACGATACGCAGCGGCCGCGCCGTCGTCCCGGAGGTGCTGATTACCCTGTACTTTCCCAGGAAAGGCGTGAACAGGTTCTCGAAATCAGACACATATTCATCCACTTTTTCGCTGGTGATCTCCGGGTCGCAGACCAAGCGATCAAATTGCTCCGTCATCTCCGCCCGGGTGGAGATGGGAATATCCGCCAGACGATAATTCTCCGGAAGATCCTCATATTTTTCCTTCAAGTATGGAGAATGCTCCCGCGCATAATCCACAAGGAAATGCAGACGCTGCCGCGCTAAATCCTCAATCTCTTTTCTGTCCCGTCGGTCTGCGCCGGCCACCAGAGCAGCCGCATGTTTCGCGTCAATAAATTCCATATCATGTCCTCCCGCGTTTCGTGGTTTCGTTATATAGCGGATAAGAAACCTTGTATCACGCTATGGCATTTTCAAAGGTCAGAACTGAGGTATTAAGCCCCAGTTGACGGCTGTATTCCATGCTCGAAGCCAGATTTTTTACCAGCTGGATGCTGTCGGTAATACAGCCGTCATTCTCCTCAGGAATATACTCCAAAGGATTGAAGGGTTTTCCATTATCGCGCATCAGGATGGTCACCTGCTCATCAGTCACATGGACAAGGATATCAATCAAACCGGCGCTGTCTGCGTGGGCATAATGGACGGACGCGACCGTCATTTCCTCCAACGCAAGCGCAACTCTATTCAACAGGCGGGTGTCAACAGCCGCTTTTCCCTCAAGAGCCGTAACCCGCTCAGACAGCCGGACAGCCTCCTCCTTGGTTGCCTCGATGGTAAAATCAAATTTGTGGATGTAGTCGTCCAGCTCGCGTATCAACAGCAATCCCTGCACGTTTTCTTTCTTCCGGATGCGGCGAGCCAAGAGCAACAGAACGAACAGCGTACATGTGCCGGAAGCGGCATAACACAGCCACAGCAGATTGGGCCGTATGCCGGATAGCAGCACGGCGAAGGGAACCACAAACAAGAGACCATCCATCACCACAAGACTTGTGGCAAGACTGCTGCGCTCGGTTGTATTATAGAAATTCTGAAGCAACATAATAGCAGCTGAAAAGGGAAGATACAGCGCGTACAGCCGAATCGCAGGCTTGAGCAGAGCCAATGTATCCGGCGATGTCAGACCAAAGACGACGCCTATCAGCTGTGGCGCAATCAGGAAAAATGCCACCAGCCCGGCACTGCACACCATCAGAACACGCCGGGCTGTTCTCATAGTATGACGGATACCGAAGTAATCCTTTTCTCCATACAGCGTGCCGACGATGGGCAGCAGAGTGTCCGCAACACCGCCATCAAAGATATTGGAGATCATCGACACATTGGTACAGACTGTCATGATGGACATGCCGATTGAACCCAGAGTAGAGACAATCACGGTGTTGATCACCAGAGAGCGCACCAGACTGCACACTTGGCTGACGGCCTTGGACATGCCGCTCTTCAGAATATCACGCAGGGTTTTCAGGATGGTTTTCCCGGGGCGAACAAAATGGAAACTTCGCTTTTTGTTCGCCAGATAGGGAATCACTATGGCGGAACCGGCCACATAGCCCAATGTGGTAGAAAGGCCCGCACCGGCGATACCGGTGTCCAAAAAGCGGATCAGAACATAGTCCAGCACCAAATTGACCACATTGGAGATCATCACAATCGCGGCGGAGGCTTTGGGATTGCCGTCCATCCGGATGAATATGGCCATGCCGGAGGAAAACATCAGGGCCGGACCCGTAAACAGCAACGGGCGAAGGTAGCTTTCCGTCAAGGCGGCCAGCTGCATATCCCCTCCCGCGAGGCTGATGCAGAGCGGGCGCAGAATGACCTGCATCACCATCAGGAAGATGCACATCGCGCCAAGTCCTCCGCCGATGGACAGCGTGAAGAACTGGTTCGCCATATGGAAATCGCGTTTACCCAGTGAGATGGAGGCACAGGTAAGCCCGCCGACGGCAAAAAGCATATAAATAAGGTTCAAGAAGAAGATGACCGGCCCGGACAGGCCAACGGCAGCCAGCGCCACTTCACCCAAGAGGCTGCCCACGATGATACCATCCACGACCGAAGCCATGGATATCGCCATGGAGGTCAGTGCCGTGGGCAACAGATATTCCCTGAACTTTTGCCGGATGATGTGTCCGCTTCGTTCATACATGGCCATTACTCCTCTCCAATTTCAAAATCATGGTCGAAGAAACCGAGGCCTTCCATCATGGCAAAGAACCGATCTAGGTACGCATCGGATGTGACAGGCCACTTAAAACCCTGGCGCAGCAACACCTGAGAAGTATAGCCGTTGATGGACTTGATGGGTATGACGCGCTTCCCGTGCTCGTTATAAGCGATCAATGAATTGAGATAGCGCGCTTTTGCGGGATCCCGCATGGCCTCGCTAAAGCTGCACACATATTCCTCCGTCTCGCACGGTTTAATGTCCATGCCGCGTCTGCGCAAGACATCGATGGCATCGCCCAGGAAGATGTGATGATCGTTGTAGGGATGGAACACTCTGCACTTTTCGGGCGTTTTCGCAAGCAAAAGCACCGCAACCGCCGTGAAATCAATGGGCGCAAATTCCGTATTCATGCCCATTGCCTCATAGGGAATCTTGCCAATGAGGCTGTATGCTTTTAGCCGGCCGAGGAAGTTGTTGGTCGTAAAATTGATCTGGAATTCGCCGTCCGCATCGCGGGCCATCAGGTTGCCCACGCGCATGATCTTCACATCCAGACCATCAAGCGCAGACTCAAGCACGGCACGCTCCGCCAGGAATTTACTACGGGCATACTTGTTGGAAAGATCTTGGCCAAAATAGAGCATCCGCTCACTGAGCAGCAGATTTTCATCCGGCTTGCCGTCGATGCTCATGCCGGCGATGCTGGCGGTAGACACCTGCACAAAACGGCATTTCTTCTGACGACAGAAATCCAGCGCCATCTTTACGCCGCCGTAGTTAATGTCCTCAATATCCGTGCCGGCGGAGAAGTGTTTAACGTTGGCGGCACAGTTGATATAAGTGTCGATGGGCAGCTCGGCAAGTTTTTGATACAGGGAATCATCCGTGATGCTGTCGTCTATCACCACAATGCGGTTTGAAAATAATTCATCCATCGCATGCAGGAACGGCTTGCCATTGATCTTCAGCCTGTCTCCGCCATAATAGTAGGCGAGCATACTCTTGAGCCGCTTTTCGGCGCTGAGATTCTTCCTGCCGCGGACGACGCAAAAGGCTGTTCCTTTCTCCATGTGCAGATAGGCACGTAACACATGGATGCCAAGAAAACCGCTAGCGCCGGTGATACATACATTCCCCAGCGCACGCAGCTTACCGTACTTCAGCGCTTCGATGGTATTTTCCTCAAGCAGCGCATGGATGGGCGCGTAATCATAATCCGAAATCTCATCCTTCTCGAGCGGCTGCTCCACATGACTTCGGATGGCAGCCAGTTCTCTGGGAGTGGGATTGGCAAATACGTCGCCATAACTCAGCTGCATGCCCTTTTGCGCAGCATCGATTGTCACCTGAGTCACCAGTAACGAAGTGCCGCCCAAGTCAAAGAAATTGTCAGTCGCCCCCACTTGTTCCAAGTGCAGAATCTCAGCAAAAATATCACAGTAAATCTGCTCTGCCTCATTGGCGGGAGCTACGTATTCCTGACGCTGCATCAGCATGGCGTCAGGCAAGCGTTTGCGGTCAATCTTGCCGTTGGGAGTCATGGGCATTTCACCCAGCTGCAGATACGCAGTGGGCACCATGTATTTCGTAAGGGTCTTGAGCAGGACCTCGCGCAGTTCTTCAGCGGGCAGTTCACGCGTGGCGGTGTAATAGGCACACAGATGTTCCTGTCCGTGCAGCTTGCGCACCAGAACGGCGCAGGAGCGCACATCGGCCACCGCGTTCAGCGTATTTTCGATTTCACCCAATTCAATGCGCAGGCCGCGCAGCTTGATTTGTCCGTCGTTTCTGCCCAGAACGATGATTTCGCCATCATCTGTCCACTTGGCGAGATCACCGGACTTGTACCAGCGCAGCCCGTTGTATTCAACAAACCGTTCGGCGGTCATTTCCGGATTGCCAAAGTAGCCCCGCGCGACACCGTAACCTGCAATCCACAGTTCGCCGATAAAGCCTGCAGGTAGGGGTTGGCCATAAATATCCATCACCTGTTCGACCACGCCGCGCAGCGGCGCACCGATGGTAACGACGTCGCTATCGAGCCGTTTCCCGTTGGAAGATACCGTGATTTCAGTCGGACCATAGGTGTTGATCAGCACTGCGTCAGTCACTTCGCGCAGCTTTCGATACAAAGCAGGGGGATAGCCCTCTCCGCCTGCCATGATGACTCGACACCCCGCCAGCGCCTCCTTCATGGCAGGCAGTTCCATATATTGCAGCATACGTGACGGTGTGGCATTGAAGGCATTTGCGCCCGTACGCGCAAACAGAGCGGCAAGCTTATCCGGGTTCTTGGCTTCCTCATCGTCAGCCAACACCAATGTCAGGCCGTTCATCAGCGTGGTGAAGGCTTCTTTCAGGAACATGTCAAAACTTACCGTCGTCACCGAGCACATGGTGCACCGGTTCTCCACCAGCGCGCGCACATGGCGATTTTGCTCATCATCCAACACATAGTTGATGATGCCGCCGTGCGCGAGCATCACGCCCTTGGGCTTTCCGGTGGAGCCTGAGGTGTAGATGATATAGCAAAGCTGCTCCTGCCTAACAGGCAGATTCGGATTGAGCGTATTTTCGTTCTTCAACAATTCGTTGACATCCAGACTATTCTTTAAAGCAGAGGGACCGTCAGTCAGAATGAAGCGTGCCTCGCTGTCCTCCAGCACATGCTCCACACGCTCCCGGGGGTAATCCGGATCCACGGGAATATAGGCGCAGCCTGCCTTGATAATGCCCAGCATGGAAACCAGAATGCGGCTGTCACGCCCAAGCGTAAAGGCCACGCGATCCTCACGTTTTACGCCCAGAGCAAGCAGGCTGTGTGCCAGCGCATTGGCGCGTCGGTTAAGCTCAGCGAAACTGAGCGCCGCATCTGATGCAATCAGAGCAGGAGCATCCGGCGTATAACCGGCCCACCGTTCAAAGAGCTGATGCAGTCCGCCGACAGGCTTTGCAGGAAGCTGAGGGCTGAAGGAATTCACCAATGCCAGCTGCTCCTCGTTGCAGATAGAAAGGCTGCCGACAGGCGTGTCTCCGTTGCGGACCAGCATGCCGGCGGTATGGGCGATGCACGATGCCAGCGTGTGCATGGTAGAGGCGTTGTAAACAGCATCGTCGTATTCAGCTTCCACGATGAAGTCCGTATCGTTTTCCTGAATATTGACGGAAATGGGAAATTTCGCGCTGTTTATGCCAAGAGGGCGCATGACGACAGGGGTATCGCCTATTTTATAATGAGAAACCACTCCGCCTTGATAGGCATACAGCATCTGCGCATTGTAGCCGTAATCCGACGCCGCCTGCAGGTAGGAATAGGTCTGATGTGCCAGCACGTCGTTCATTTCCTGCTGCACGCCGTCTATGTAAGCGGAGGCTGTCACAGCCGGATCAATGGTCATGACCATAGGAAGTGTTTTGACCAGCATACCGAAATTGCGCTGCACATGAGCGCCCTCGCGACCATTGCTGATGGCAGCGATCCGCACATCCTTCGCGGAGGCAAACCGCCCAGAAACCAGCATGGTTGCGGCAAGGAACAGATTGGATGCCGTAACGCCCATGCCCTTGATGGCTTGCTCCACGCTGCTTTTGGCGATCGCGGCATGCACCGATTGTGGCGCACCGGGGCCGTCACTCTTTTTGTCGGTAGGGAATACGGTGGCGCCTTCTCCATCACCCAGCCGGTGATGGAAGAATGCCTTATCCTCTTCCCAAACGCTGCCCTGCGCCTTTTCCTGCTCCAGAAGCGCCAGATCAAAGCTGGTGAAGGTTTCCGCCGCGATCTGGGCGCCTTCGTAAGCCGCTGCCAGATCATGCAGTAAAATATCCAGAGACCCTCCGTCAAAAACAATGTGGTGGAAATCCCCCAGAAGCTTCACACTATCAGGCAGCACGCAGATTTCCATGCGGAACAACGCGCCTTCAAAGAAGGAGAAGGGACGCACGAAATCGGCTCTGCGGACAGTATATTCTTCCCTCGTACAGGTGATCACCGGTATCTCTACCTGCGCGTCGTCCATGCGCAGCTGTACAGGCTCATTGTCCCGCACAGAGAATCGGGTCTTAATATAGGGATGGGCCTCAATCACTCGAAGGATGGCGCGGTGCAGTTTTTCCGGCTCCACATCGCTGCCAAAGGACAGCTCAACAGGAATGTTATACATCAGTGTTCCGGGATCCTTCACGCATGCGAAATATAATCCCATCTGATTCTGCGTCAGCGGATAATAGGCCCGCTTGTCATAGGTCTTGATCTGATAGTCGCCGCTGTCAGCAAGAAGCTGAGCGATTTTTTCGATGGTCTTTTCCCGCATGAGATCAGCGGTGCGCAGATTTTTACCGGTGTTTTCTGTGATCAGCGCCGCGGCCTTGATGGCAGAGAGAGAGTTCAATCCCGCATACATCAGGTCAGTAGTCACGCCGAAATCTTCATGCTTAAGCACAGACGCAACCGCATCAAAAATGGTCTTTTCTTCTTCGTTTCTGGGTGCGACAATTTCTTCCGCCTGCAGCTGAATGCGCGGTAGCTCGCGGCGATTGACTTTGCCGTTCTGGTTGAGCGGAATGCGCTCAATCTGCATGGTAGCGGAGGGCACCATGTAGCCGGGCAATACATCCTCGATGAAAGCGTTCATGGCCTTGATATCCACAGGTTCGTCGGAAACCACATAGGCCACCACGCGATTTCCGCCTCCGGCATCCTCTTGGGCGATCACCGCGGCATCCTTGATGCCTTCAAAAGCGCGGATGCGGCCCTCAATCTCTGTCAGTTCCACGCGGAAACCGCGGATCTTCACCTGGAAATCACGCCTGCCGACGAAGTCGATCGCACCGTCCGGCAGGAAACGCACGACATCGCCGCTCTTATAAACTCTGGCATACAGCGGCTCGTCAGTGAATGGATTGGCAATGAATTTTTCTGCGGTCAGGTCGGGGCGGTTCAGATAGCCGTCCGCTACCTGTATGCCGGAGATGTACAGTTCTCCTGGCACACCCACAGGCGCAAGCCTGCCTCGTCCATCCACCACATAGAGAGCCGTATTGTAGGTTGCCTTGCCGATAGGAATACGGTCATACAGCTTATCGACGCGCTGTTTGGTACAGGCAACCGAACATTCCGTGGGGCCGTAGAGATTAAACAAGGCAAATACCGGCGGATCCAGCGGCACAAGCGTTTCGCCGCCTACCGATAGGGCGCGCAGTGTGGAGACGTGCATGCTTTCGGCAAACTGCCTGCCCAGCTGAGTTGTCATAAATGCAACGGTGATGTTGTTTTCCTCAAAATACCTGCGAATGCCCGGCAGATCTAGGCGCATTTCCTCCGGCAGGATGTGCAGACATGCCCCCCTGAGCAGGGTAGGATACAAATCCATCATGTGCGCATCAAAGCCAAAGCTGGCATAGGCAGGAATATTGTCGCTTTCGCAGAGCTGGTAGCTGTCAGCATAGAAGTGGATGTAATTCACAATATTGGCGTTGGTGAGCATGACTCCCTTGGGTTTGCCGGTGGTGCCGGAGGTGTACAGCAAGATGAACAGATCCTCGGGACGGGACACATCTTCCGGTGCTTCGACAGCGGGAAGTGTATCTATAACGGCGCTGTCCACAATGAAGCCGGAATACTCCGGCACACGGTCTAGGAGATCGCTGTCGCTGATCAGCACCTTCGCATTCGCGTCCTCCAGCATATACTGCAGGCGGTCGGAAGGATAACCGGGATCGAGCGGCAGATAAGCCGCACCGGTTTTCAAGGCAGCCAGTGCGCCGATGGGCATCATCAAACCTCGGTTGACCAAGATGCCCACAACGCCTCCGCGACCGGCGCCCCTCTTCCTCAGTTGGACAGCCAGACGGTCAGATACCTCATCCAGCTGACGATAGCTCAAGGTCTCCTTTCCGAACACGACCGCATCGTTGTCGGGGGTTTTGGCCGCCTGTTCCTTAAAGAGAGAAATAACCGTTCTGCCGCCCCAGCCTTTCACCGTTTTGCCCGGGAAATCGCAAACAATCTGCCGTCTCTGGCGATCAGGCAGTTCGACAAGATCGGTCAGCATCCGGTCATCGCCGTCGTCACAGCAGCGCTGCAGAGTGATAATGAACTGCTCCATAAAATTCTCTACAACCGCATCGTCGTACAGCTGACGGGAATAGGAGAGCTTAAACTTGAAATGGGGGCCTTCGTGTACCGCCTCCAGCACAAGATCCATCTGCAGCGCCTGTCCCTTAATGGGAACGTATGCTGCTTTCGCTCCCTCGATTTCGGGCAGAGGCTGCTCCTGCAGATAGTTAAAAATCACATCAAACACCGGGGAACGCGAAGCGTCGCGATCGGGAGCCAGCATGGGCACCAACTGCTCAAACGGATAGGTCTGGTTGTCCCGTACACCTCGGATCGTCTGTGCCGTCTTGAGCACATAGTCCTTAAACAGGATATCCCCAACAGGCTTCATGCGCACCGGCAGGGTATTGACAAACATGCCAATCATCTTTTCCTGTTCCTGCAAGGTTCTGCCGCTCATAGCCGTACCCACCACGACATCCTCGCCGCCGCAATATTTTGCCAGAGTCATACCCAGCACGCTCATCAGGAAACCATACTGCGTCACGCCGAGACGCACAGCAGCTTCTTTGATGGAAGCCTTGGGCAGAGCGGCAACAATGTCCTCATCTGCTTCCGGCAGCACGGAGGGCCGCTTCACATGGGTAGGCATGTCATTTTCCGGAACACCGTCGGCAAACATTTCTTTGAAGAAAGCTTCCTGCCTATGCAGATCGGCATTTTTCTCCTGCCATACGGCGTAATCCTGATAATCGAAGGCTTGCTCCGGCAGAGTTTCCCCATGGTAAAGCCGGAATAACTCGTCTACAAAGGTGGGCCAGCCGGAGCCGTCCATAACAATATGATGGAAGCAGAAATGCAGCGTACGCAGGTTGGGCGCATGCTCAAACACCTCGCAGCGTACCAGCGGCGCTTTCGCTAGATCAAACGGACGGTTCTCTGCTTCTATGATGCCCTGCACGTCTTCCCTCGCGCAGCTGCGGCGCACAACGGGAATGTGCACTTCATCCAGAATGCGGTGTAGATATTCTCCTTTTTCCATCGGGTAGATGCTGCGCAGCGCCGTATGGCGCTCAGCCATCGCGTTGAGCGCCTGCTCCACCCTGTCGGCATCAAATGCGCCTTCGATCTCTAGGGCAAGGAAGTTGATATTATAGGAAACGGATTCCGGATTCATGCCTTGCTCTATGACCATTTGCCGCTCAGCAAAGGTCAACGGCCAAGAATCGCGCTTTTTCGCTTTGGACAGGCCGGCTTTCACCCGTAGAGCCAGCTTCTGCGGTGTGCCCAGTGAGAGAATGTCGCTGGCAGACAGATTCATTCCCTCCAATTCTGCCTGCACTTTCGCCGCTGAGATGGAATCACCGCCGATCAGGTTGAAATCATCCAGCGTACCGACACGGTCAATGCCCAGCACACGCTGGAAGGCGGCACAAATGGCAGCCTCCCGGTCATTTTCAGGAGCCTGATACGCAGAGCGGAACTTTGCCGCGTTCGGCGGCAGAATGTTCTTGCGGTCCACCTTGCCATTGGGATTTAAAGGCAGTGCATCCACCTGTTGCAGGAAAGCAGGCATCATATAGGCGGGGAGGAAGCCGCGAATGGCCTCCATGACAGATTCCGGCGCAAGGGGTTCCCCGGCAGTGTACACACAGAACAGGCCGGTTTCTCCATTGGCATTCTCGAAGCCTTTCACCACGGCCTGATCCGCGGCGGTCAGGCGTACAATCGTCGCCTCGATCTCACCGGGCTCCACGCGGTAGCCTCGCACCTTGATCATCCAGTCCTTTCGCTGCACATATTCCAGCTGCCCGTTTTCATCGATACGTCCGATGTCGTTGGTCTTGAACAGAGTTTTATCATCCTCGCCCTCGGACCAAGGGTTCGGGATGAAGCGTTCCGCGGTCAGCTCCGGAAGATTTAAATAACCAAGCGCCACCTGTCCGCTGATACAGATCTCGCCCTCTTCTCCATCCGGGAGCAGATTATTTTCGTCATCCAGAATGTACACACGGCTTCCGGCATAGGGTCTGCCGATGGGCGTGATATCGGGATAAGCGCGGTCGATCTGAAAGCTCGTGAGCGGGCCGCACGTTTCGCTGCAGCCGTAGGTATTAAAAATATGCACCTTGTCGCTGTATAGATTGGTTACGCGGTCGGAGCCGACGACCATACTGGAGAGCTGATCCTCGAGCTGCGGCAGGATGATGCGAGCCATTTGCGGAGGAGAGAAGGATGTGGTGATGCCATGCCGGCGACTATAATCTACAAGCGCCTGCGCATCCTTGCGCAGATTGTCTCCGGCAATATGGATCGTACCGCCCAGCGAAAGAGGCGTGAGGATTTCCAGCGCCACCGCAATAAAGGAGAATGAGGCGACAGACAGGAAAGTATCATGCTCCGTGCGGCTTAATGTGTTGCCGCGAATAGCCATAGAGAGAGCTCGGTGTGAATTGACGACACCCTTTGGATTGCCTGTGGAGCCGGAGGTATACACAACGATCGCCGGGTCATCTTTTTGCGATTCAGGGAATGAGACAGGCTGCGGTTCGGCAGGCAGTTGTTCCAACCATTTGAAATCGATCACAACTTTGGTTCGGGTATCGTGAATAACGAAATCTATGCGCTCCTGCGGATATCCTTCTTCCATGACACAAACAGCCGCGCCGGATTTCATCACGCCCAGAATCGCGGCAACGGCTTCACTGCTGCGGGGCAGACGGACGACAACAATATCATCGTGCCCAATGCCATTGGCCATCAGGGTATAGGCGATTCGGCTGCTTTCGTGATCCAGCTCGGCATAGCTGATGGAAATTCCTTCAAAAACAAGGGCAGGCTTATAGGCATATTCCCGAACGGTACGGGCAAATAAATTCAGAAACATAGGAAATACTCCTCTCTTTATGTCACGGTATTCAGCGTTTGCAGGCGCGGAACAAACCCTTCAAATAATCAAATTCAATCTGTCTTCCGGTACTGATCTCTTTCTCGGCAAACATACAGACATCTCTTCCTTGACTTCATTTCTGCAGCAAATCGTTTCTTGAAAGCAGAACAGGCACCGCTGGTCTGCCGGGATGCTCCGCGGCTGTGCAGATGATGTGATGATCCAGTGCAAGCCAGTGCAAATACCAGCTCTGACCACCCGCGATATTGGAAATGCCGGCATCCGGACAAATCTCAAAACTCTCCGGCGGCAGATGAAATCCCAATCCCAGCGCCTTCATAATGGATTCTTTGCCTGTCCACAGGCGGAAAAAGGCTTCGTCCGTTGCTTGACACCTGAGCCAGTTCTGCTCCGCGGCGGTAAAGACTTTCTTTGCCACGCTTTGTGAATACGAGGTAATCAACTCGACATCCACACCCACCGACCGTTCATCTGCAAGCAGCACAACCTTGTTGCCGGAATGGGAAAGGTTAAAACAAGGACCGTTCGGCAGAATCGGTTTGCCAAGTTGGGATACTGTCATGCAGGAAGCATCATCCTCTCCAAAGACACTGCGCAGCATGAGTCCGGCAGTCAGACAACGCGCCTGATCCTCCAGTCGGCGATACCTATAGACTCGATTTCTGCGACTTTCATTCAATAACTCAATTCCGGGAAGATCCAACAGCCCCCTTATGTCGCTTATATAGAGCTTCATGCACATATCCCCCGGAACACTTCCTTCATACTTCGGTTGTTTTCTTTTTTTATTTGACCGATTCGGCCAAGGGTAGAATATGAATCTTTTGGTCAAGATTGGTCAGCTTAAAGACCTCCATCACGCCGTTACCCACATTGATGACAGAAAATTCAGCCTCCATGGTCTTTGCTTTCTTGTAGGCGGCAACAACCTGCCGAATTCCGGATGAGGAAATGTACTCCAGTTCTTTGAAATCCAGCACGATCGCTTCCGCCTTTACGATCTTCTCAATCTCCGCTCCCAAGGCGGGCGCCGCCTCGGTATCGAGCCAACCGGTCGTGCGGATGATGTAGTTAAGATTATTTTTTTCTACGGTAATGATCATGTGCGCTCCTCCTTACCATATTTAATAATGAGCAATACATTGTTCCCGTTTATGTTCACGTACCGCCAAGAGTCCGCGAATGATTGAACAATGAGCCTTCCCAGACCGCCGATTTGACGATCCGGATCGTAATCCTCCGCCTTGATTGCATCTGCCGTCGGATCAAAAGGCTTGCCGCTGTCCGTGAACTGAATGGCGACGGTGCCGTCTTCCCAACACTGCTTGTGGCAGATAATGATTCCGCCCGGTGCGTCATAGGCATAGGAACAGATGTTGACAAAGCACTCTTCTGCGATCAGGCAGAGGCGATTTTGAATCTCTTTGGGAATCCTCTCATCTGTGAGGATCCAGTCGCGAACCCTGCTAAATGCCGGGACCTCAGCCGGCAACGTAAGTTTTTCCGAACGAGAAGTGAAGGAAAGCATGGTGATGTCATCGCTTTGTTCACTACCTGCCGTAAAACGATCTAATTCGTCTTTGACCTGCGCCACCGCGTTCGCTCCGTCCGTCTCCGAAAGGATTTTTTCGAGACGCTCCATCCCAAAGAATTCCTCATCAAGATCGATAGCTTCATTGACGCCGTCTGTGAAGAGAAAGACCGTACTGCCGAGCGGCAAGACTTCCTCTGCGGTTTGGTATGTTTCGTCAGCAAAAATCCCCAGCGGCAAACCGCTTGACACGGAAAGAAGTTTTCGCTTTCCGTCATGCAGGAGGTAAGGAGGATTGTGTCCCGCGTTGGCATACCAAATCACACCCCTCTTCGGATCGGCAAAAGCGAGAAACGTCGTGACAAACATCATGTTCGGATTGGAATGCTCCAACTCGCGATTCACTGCTTCCAGCACCTCTCCCGGTGTCATGCCCTGCTTGACGAAGCCCCGGATCAGGCTGATAACGCTCGCCATGAAAATGGCTCCGCTGATCCCCTTCCCCGACACATCCGCGACAACAAGCACCATGTGGCCTCGGTCTTCAAAATAATCATAGAAATCGCCGCCCACATTCTTGGCAGGAACCATGAGGGCGTTGATTTCCGAGAAGCTATCCGTATAGTGCGGCTCAGGAAGAAATCCCCGCTGAATGTCGGAGGCAACCCTGAACTCATACTCCTGTCGGTTCTGCAGTTCCGTATATGCCTTGATGCGGTCGATATAGTCACGCGTATTTGCCGCCATGTCATTGAAGGCCGTTCCGATATGGCTGAATTCATTGTCGCCACGGATCGCTATCGGTTGTGTATCGTAATGATCATTCTCGCCGAATGCTTTCATGGCGCTGCTGATTGTTTCCGCCGGCTTGATGACCTTCCTTTTCAGAACGCGGTACAAAACAAAAGCGGAGAGTATGACGGTGGCTAGAGATAAGAAAACTCTCCAGAGAATGACTCTTGTAAAGCGATTAGACAGTTCGGCGGCGTTGATGTCAGCTCCGATGACCGCTGTCACCGCACCGTCCGGATCCTGTAGCGGAACATACACCGAAAACACATGGCCGTATTGATTGTCTGTTTCACGGGTGATCAGCGAGGTATCGCCCCGTATGACAGAGGCCAGTTCATAGGAAATATCGCGTTTCTTGACCGTTCCGGGAGGAAGGCTTTCCGCAATCTCACGTTTATCTTCATTGCCCGCGACACATACATATGTTATCTGTCCGGAGTCAACGTCCGGAATCATGATGTAAAGATACTCCAGCTGAAAACTTTTGATCAGGCTCTGAAACGTATCCGATATTTCTGCGCTGACGGCTTTCTCGGTTATGATCGTTTCAGGCAATACGCCGTAATAAAAACGTGAAATCACCTGTGCAGCATTGCTTGCCTTGGAAATCATTGTTTCCCGCACGAAGATTTCCGCTTCATAAACACTCATGGCCGCCGTGATTCCGATCGTCAAAAGGCTGACGACAAGAATCAGGGCAAAGATTGATTTGGCAATAGAGTGTTTCACGGTGATAATCCCTTTGTTTCTCTTTATCCTTCCGCTTTCGTGGCATCGGAAGAAACTTCCGGTAACAGCAGTTCAGAAGGGTAGATGCCGAACAGTTGTGGCACATAACGGGTGGATACCTTAATAATCCATCCCGAAATAATCCTTGTTAACACCAAACCTGCTAAGAATAGGACTCCTTGCGGCAGAGGGAAAGGCAAAAGTCTCATCAGAGGCAAAATCACCTGCTGCAAGAGCGGCATGTGTATCACGAAGAATCCCATTGTTGTACGGTTCAAGCCGGCTTCTTCATGCTCGTCGATCACCGGTTCGTCATTTTTCCAAGAGCGGCTGAGCAGTGCGGCCAGACTCAGCACCATCAGACACCCCGTCAGCGCGTTCAAAAAGAACCAAAACAGATTGCCGTAGTCTCCGCTTCGCAGCAGAACCATCTCCAGTTTTTCACCCCTGAATAGAGTCCCCGCTAACAACGCGGCGGCAGACACCGCAAACATCCCTAAGACAATCACGGGTCTTTTTGCAATCCGCTCAATCACATCTCGAATCGAGCAGCCTATCAGCATAAAGCCGGTTGCAGTAAAGGCGATATCCAAACACCACGGATAAGAGAGACCTCCGATGTTCGGAAGCAAGACTCCGATTGACAGCGACATCGCCGCGAAAATCAGTGAACCGAGCCGTTTCCCGACAGGCAGTTTCGGAATAAGAGCCAGAAGCCCTTCGAGCAAAATGCGCGCCACAAACATACAGGGCAGGAACCACAAGATAGTAAGTGTCTGCGCCTTTACAAGCGCGTTCCATGAGCCATAAAGCACCCAGATCAGATGTCTGTATGAAAAGTTTGAGTAAATCAGTGCCCACAAAATGTACGGTATGACGAAGAACAGAGCCATCTGACGCACAAAATTGAACCATCCTCCTTTTCCCCCGTCTCTATGCTTCATCGGCGAAATGCCACACAGCAAAAAGAACATCGGCATGTGAAAGGAGAAAAGCACTCTTCGAAAGAGTCCGGTCTCTGCAAGCTGGCCAGTGACCGCCGCAAGTATGATGACCAGTACCGTTAAGGAATTAGCCTTTTTAAGGAATGTGGGAGTCCCTCTTTTCTTTTTTTTCATACTCTTATTCCTCTGTTTTTCATGTTTCGATACCGGCAAGTCATGTTCGCAACATAGGGTTTCTGTGTCTAAGATACGGCTGTTCTTAGTTAAGGGGACTAGCCCCTTAACTAAAATGTGCGGTTTCTTCTCTGTCTGCTACGGGAGCACAATGCCGAAGTCTTGTGTGAACGTGTCGGTATTTTTCATGAACGCGACCAATTGCTCACGGTCGCCTTCGACGTTTACCGCCTCGGTGACAGCCTTGGTGAAGACCATCTTGGCAAACTCGAGCTTCGTCGCGCTTACGCTGATATCCGCCGCGGGCAGCGCGTCTTTCGAATCTGCCATGCGGTAATTGATGACCGAATGGCGGACGAAGACGTGCGCCTGCTCGCGCGAATCTGTCAGATGCACATTGATTGTGAAATCGTCTTCCTGCGACTTGATGCCGTCGTACGTGACCGCTAGGAAGTCGAGGATCAGATCGAGCGTCATCGCGCTGATCAGGTCAAGTGAGGTAAACTGATAGGCGATCTCTTTCTTTCCTTTACCGCGCAGCTCGGTCGCGCCTTTCATGTAGGCATTGCGCCAGATAGCGGACTCCGCCTGGTAACCAAGCTGCTCAAGCGCGTCGGCCAGCAGCGCGCGCGCCTCCATATTGTCGGGATCGGCAAACACCGCCCTGTTCAGAACCTCGGCAACCCACGCATATTCGCCGTTGTCGTAGTCCCTTTGCGCAAGTTTTAGAATCGCTTCCGCGCCTCCCATGTACTCGACGTACTTCTTCGCGGCATCCTCCTGCATCAGAGGATTGAGATTTGACGGGTTCGCATCATAGAAACCGAGATACTTTTGTGCGACGGCGCGTGCGTTATGGCTGACTGTGCCGTAGTATCCGTGCGTGGTCCACTCTTTTTCAAGCGCGCCGGGCAACACCACCATGCGTCCGACCTCATTGAGTGTATAGCCTTTGTTCAACAGATTGATCGTACGGTCGTGGATGAATTTGTAGATGTCGCGGTGGTTTTCCAAGTATGTAATACAGGTTTCGTTGCCATAGCGCGGCCAGTTGTGGGAGGAACAAACGTATTCCATATCCGGCCACAGCATGATCGTCTCGTCGATGTACTTCGCCCAGGCAAGCGCGTCGCGAATCTCTGCGCCTCGTAAGGTGTAAACGTTGTGCAGCGTGCCGTTCACGTTCTCCGCGCCGAAGAGCGTCTTGTACTTGGGAATGTAGTTATTCATCTCGACGGGCGCCTCAGTGCCCGGCGTCAGCTGGAACTGAACCTCAAGCCCGTCGACGACGACCGACTGGTTGTATGTAATCACGTCGCTCGGTGCAAGCAGTGTGGTGGTTCTGCCGTAGATGCTCTTGCCCAGTCCTGAATCCAATGCGCCATATATGCTCGGGCTGTCGTCTGAGAACTGGTAGGTGGCGCGCCTTCCCATCGCAGCGCCCAGCAAGATGTTCTCGGAGGCGACCTTTTCCATGAATCCATCGGGCGCGAAGATGCGAACCGAACCGTCCGCGACTTGCTGTTCCGTCGCAAACATCTTGGCGCCTGCATAGTGGTCGCCGTGGGTGTGCGAGTACGAGATCGCGTAAACGGGACGTACGCCCAGATTTTTTTCTACCAAGTCCTTCGCCGCTTTGGCGCACTCCATGCTGGTCGCCACATCCATCACAAACCAGCCGTTGTCAGTCTCGACAAAAGTGATATTGGCGATCGAGTAGCCGCGAACCTGGTATACGCCTTCAGTGACTTTGTATAGGCCGTAGTTGAAGTTCAGCTTAGCCTCCTCCCAAAGAGACGGATTCACGCTGCCCTCGTTTTCATCGGTTTTCAGGAAGCCGTACAGTTCCTCAAGATCTTGAAGCACCACGTTCGGATCTTTCAGCGAACGGATCTTACCGTCGCCCTTGTCGATCAGGCCGTATGTCGCGAACTCCTGTTCGCGTGCCAGACCGGAAAAGTAATTGTCATCTCCGAAGTTCCCGTTATACTCGACCGTATGGCCGGTTGGTGGTTTGGATTTAAGAATACTCATTTAGTTTCCTTCTTTCTTGAGCTAATCGATCAATATTCTGTTGACTTATTTACGTAAAAACTCTCACTTTGTCCCCTCCGTCACAGGCATCGGGGGTGTGCAGATGTTTTTGTTCTGTTTTTAGGTTAATTGTGAAATCAACTTTATAGAACACCCGTTTTTCGGTAAAAAAGTATATAAATTTTTTGTTTACTATTAAATTAGGGTAGAATAACAAATAGACAGGGGTGATTTCTCATCAATAGAATCTTCGTCAAGATAGACAAATCATCTCTCAGGATCTGTTGTTGTGTCTGACCTGCCCGTAATTCGCACGAGCAGCCATTAAGGCGGCTTATGTGTAGCTGAAGGAGTATCGTATGGAGGATCAAGGTCAAGAAAACAGCGGAGAGCTCGTACAAGGGAACGAGTTTCTGGCTAAATGGCGACGTGGTGAAGGACCGAGAACAATAACGGAATATCTGTTTCCTAATCTGACTCTAGACAGCAGTTCATCTGACGAGACGATTGTGGTGCCTTCCGAAGAGGAAGAGCGTGCGCTTGTAGGGATGGTACACTTCTTTTTACAGGCGCGCTATGATGAGGCCTTTGCAGAGGCTGAACACTGTATGAGCAGTCGGCACCCCGAAATTCGTGATTTTGCGTTAATGGCACACGCTGTGACAAACGTAGGGCAACACAAAATCGAGGTTACACTGAACGACCTTCAAGTTTTACAGCAGAAATTGCAGCACCCGCAGCATCCGGAGAATAGGCGCGCTGCCGCACTTAATGATGGTTATCGTTACGCATTGTCTGTCTTTTTCCATCTGGGTGAGGATATTGCTCCGATTCCGCCGGAAAGTATCTCCTATTGTTCAGAGGGAACCCGCCTCTTTGTGCTGTATGCTCGATCTTACGCACTTTATCTTCAGCAGGAATATGAGCAAGCCCTAGGTGTAGCGGAGGCAGCGCTGATGATGGCTGCTGACCGTCATCCGGTCGTAAGCATCTATCTGAATTTGGCGGCTTCCATGGCGGCTATCAGTTTATCGCGTTTTGAACTTGCAGACCGCTTCTTTCTGAACGCTTTGGAGTTAGCCATTCCGGAGGGCTACATTCAGCCGTTTGTCGGACACCACGGGCCGTTACAAGGAATGGTCGAAAAGCATATTCGCGACCGGGAACCTAAACTGTACAAGATGATAGCTGAAAAAGTGGTGCACTTCAGATCAGGATGGACAGAGGTTCATAACCTTCAATCACCTAACAAGGTGACCAACCTGCTGACACCCTATGAATTCGCGTTGGCTATGATGGCCTCCAAAGGCAAGGCCAATAAGGAAATCGCAGATTATTTGCACATTTCAATCAACACTGTCAAAGCCCATCTTTCAATTATTTATCAGAAGTTGGGCGTTACAAAACGCACCGAACTGAGAGATTGTTTGAACAAATGACGGTAACGCATTTATTTATGGCTTAAACAAATATAAAACCCCTGATCTCATAGCGGTTAGAAGTGTGTAAGGAGCAGGAGGGTTCTCCTTCTGCCTGTTTTTCGCGGCGGTTGTGTCAATCCCGGCATCACTATGTCCACATCATTTTCTTGTAAGATCTGCGGGAACAACCATGCGGCGAATTCATAGACTTTTTTATCGAAAAACGGGTATTCCGACTCATTTCTTTCTCAAATATACTAAAAATTGAAAAAACAATCTGCACATCCCCCTGGTCGGCATCATTCGCTTGAAACAGAGCCGGTGGCGGAGATGCACCCGATGATCCCTAGTAGACACGGTACAACGATTGCTTTTAAGAAAGGTGGATCTTCCATGAATAAGATGAAAAAAATATGTTCCTTGTTGCTCTTTGTCGTATTGCTGCTGAGTGTGCTTGCTCAGCCCGTGTTGGCCGAAAAACCCGGTGATGAGTGCGTCATTGTGGTTCCTTTTAAAGCGCCTGAAGGGATCAAGCACCTGTACATTGTCGGCGTGAACTATTCGCTGTCATCGGGGCTTACTTTTGTATCCGCTTCCAGTGATGGATCATTGATCATAATCCCCGAAATGAGCGAACCCGGTTTCTTCATGGGTATTGCTCCGAATCAGGGAGAAACCGCGTATCAAACAGGCCTTACCCAAGGCGAGTTGAAAATCAGAGTTAAGATTAATGACAATGCCGCCAACAGAGAAACAGTCAACGTGACCAACATTGAGGGCGCTTCGTTTGAAGACGACTTATGGCAAGGCAGCGCAGGCACGCCCAAGGAGCACGTGATTTCCGTAGATGCGTCCATGCGCGGCGTGTCGGGAGAGCAGGGAGTCGCCGAGGACACTGCCGCCACCGAGACCGAGCCGAAGCAGAGTTTTCCGAAAACGGGCGAGAGTAG
>JGI24707J26582_10000203_pt1 | contig 43647 bp, 37 predicted proteins | sample BioPla1DNA1_FD_26582 | JGI IMG/M metagenome (IMG submission 26582)
GGGAAGGGCGCTTTTCGGACAAGGCTCAAGTGGAGGTACTGGCCGATAGCCTCATCTCCGCCATCATGCAGGGGAATGAGGATGCACTGGAGANGGCTTTGCACCAGGAATTTGTCTTTGACGCCTATGACATGATNGTGAGTCGTTCCCAGTTTATCAGGGAAGTAGTTAAAGGTGATCTTTGGGCTAAGCTATCCGATGATGGGCAGCTGGAGATTTCCGGAGATCTGGCCTCCCTTACTGCACCTTTCGAGGCTAATGTAGTTTGGGATGATGAGTTTCTGGAGATCTCTGGTACCATGACAGTTGACTTTGTCAAATCTGAAAAGGTTTGGTCCGCCCGGAGTATCAGAATTATGCCCACATTCTAGGAAGGAACAGCACATATGGCTGATGTTTTCATTGGTATTACGCTGCCGGAGGATTTCCACCAGGAAGTGGAGGTGTGGCGGCGCCGTTTTGCTGCACCGAAGACAGTGCCCCATATCACTGTGATCCCTCCCTTTAGGTGGCCTGCCTCCCGGGATGATTTAGAAGAGGAAGTCAAAAAGAGTCTAGAGGGTCTTAGTCCCTTTTTAGTTGCAACCAACGGCGTCGGCCGCTTCGGTAGAAGGGTCATCTTCATCGCGGTGGCGCCTTCGCCGGCTATTATGGCGCTGCATCAAAAGTTGCGTAAAGGTTTGTCCCTGGAAGATGAAAGGCGAGGCAGGGGGCGGCCCTATCATCCCCATATTACTTTAGCCACCCGGCTTTCACCGGGAGAGTTTAACACCTATGTAGAAGAGCTGGCAGGGTATGAGCCCCAAGAAGAGTTCACCTGCGGCCACGTAGCCATTTTCAAAATGGTTACACAAGGCTCCATCCGTCGGTGGCAGGTGTGGAAAGAGGTACCCCTTTTGGGGTGATGCTAGGTTTATAGATAGCCGGGATCTAGCCGGGATGCTCAGCAGCTGCTCTTAGATTAGCTTTCTTCGGTAGTGGCAGCCTCTGCCTCTGCCAAAAATTCATTGATGCGGGAAGACAAAATTCCCAGGGCAACGGCATTATGACCACCCCTGGGTATTATGATATCGGCGTAGCGCTTAGAGGGCTCTACAAAGGCATCGTGCATCGGTTTGACCGTCTCCAGATATTGCTCACAAACTGACTCCAAGGTGCGGCCCCTTTCCGCTATATCCCGCAGCATCCGCCGCAGTACCCGGACATCGGCATCGGTATCAACATAGACCTTGATGTCCAGTAGCTCACGGAGGGAGGCTTCCGCCAAAACCAAAATCCCTTCCACGATAGTCACCGGGCGAGGCCCAATGGAGATAGTTTGGACGGTCCTTAAGTGGGTGGTAAAATCATAAGTGGGCATTTCTATGGCTTTTCCTGCCCTCAGGGCCTTTAGATGAGATACTAATAGCTCTGTCTCAAAGGCGTCGGGATGATCGTAATTTAGGCGACTGCGCTCTTGAAAGGTCAGATGGGGTAAATGCTTATAGTAGGAATCATACGGGATTAATACAGCGGTATCCTCACCTAGTTGGTTACATAGACTCTTAGCCAGGGTAGTCTTGCCAGACCCTGTACCTCCGGCGACACCAATGAACAACATGATGAGCCTCCTGTTCAGCAAATATCATGGAAAATTCCGGATAAACGAGTAGAGTCATGCTATTAACACGTTGTTTAAGTCGGATACTTCTCCGACCCATCTAGGGATTCGACACTCCTTGATGCCTTCCTTGTGGAGGAGAAAGTATTGGTCTAACCATGGCCTTTGCACGCCGGTTTTTGGCCAAAATAGGAAAAGTAGTCTTGTACCAGTACAATCTCAAGCCAGGCAGGGAGAAAGGTCCTTTGCGGCGAATCAGAGATGAAAACTCTAGGGGGTGGTGCTGATATGGGGTTACAATTGCAGACTGAGCGACTTATTATCCGGGAATTCATATATGAGGACTGGCCGGCGGTGCATGCTTACGCATCGGATCCTAAAGTCACCCGATATATGTCCTGGGGCCCGAATGACGAGGCAGCAAGCCGGGGCTTTGTGAAGGCAGCAGTAGCACAGCAACAAGAGGTATCCAGAACAGCATATGATCTGGCTATTACACTCAAGAGTAATGGGAAACTCATTGGTGGTTGTGGCATCTATCGGCAAAGGTTCAAGGAAGGTGAGATGGGCTACTGCCTGCATCGCGCTTACTGGAATAAAGGCTACGTAACTGAGGCAGCTGCTGCCCTTTTGGAGTTTGCCTTCAGCCAAGAGGACTTCCATCGCATCTATGCTACCTGTGATCCCCAAAACCTTGGATCAGCTAGGGTCATGGAGAAAAACGGCATGCGCAGGGAAGGGTACATGAAGGAACATCTTTTCAGAGATGGTCAGTGGAGAGACTCCTTGCTGTATGCCATTTTGAGTTGGGAATGGAGATCGGCTAGGGAAGAGGTATAGTAGTTTAGAGAAAGCCACCGGTCCCGAGTAAGCCCTTCTGGGAGCCGGTGGCATCTTGACGCTGGGTAGGTCTTAAACTTCGAATATCCTAATGGCTTCCCTTAGCTTCTCGGCATTACCTGTCAGCGTATCGACGACTTCTGCTAGGCCCAAGATGGAAGCCGATTGCTCTTCGGTGGCACTGGCGATTTGCTGGCTGCCGCTACCAATCTGAGATGCTGCCCCGGCAACTTCTCCTATGCGGATGGCCATATCTTCGATGGCCAGCTTGATGCCGGCAAAGGCTTGATCTGTAGCTTCCATGGCTTCGGTACCGGCCTTGACCTCTAGGGCCATCTTTTCATTCTGCTCCACTGTGTCCATGGTCTCTGACTGGATGAGCTGCACGAGTTCACTGATGCGGGCAGCCGCAGAGTCAGTCTGTTTGGCTAGGTTCCTTACTTCTTCTGCTACCACGGCAAAGCCCCGTCCAAACTCCCCGGCCCTGGCAGCTTCAATGGCGGCATTGAGGGCTAAGAGATTGGTCTGTGCGGCAATATCTACAATAAGGGTGACGATATTCTCAATCTCTTGCGAACGTTCCCTAAGCTCGGCAATGGATCTAGTGACGGTCTGGGCTTGGCTATCTATGGCTTGCATGCGGGCCGTCGTCTCGACTAGGCGCTTGATGCCATCATCGGCCTTATCTGTCACTCCCCGGGATTCCTCTTCCATTTGTCGGGCATGGTCACTTACTTGCTGGACGTTGGAGGCGAATTGGTTGGCTGTGGCTGCCACTTCTTCTATGGAGGCTCCAACTTCACCTATACCAGCGCCCACCTCTGCAGTGTTTAGGCCAATGCTAGCTGCTACATCGAGGATGCTGCCTACAGCTTCCCTGAGAGAAAGGCACATGTCCCGTAAGCGGTTTAGAACATGCCCAAGCTCATCTCGACGAGTTACTGGGGGCAGTTCCACTGTAAGCTGCCCCGAGGCGATCTTATCTAGAATACCCACAACGGCGTCTAGTGGTCTGCACACGGAGACGGCTACCCAAAGACTAAGTACTATCCCCAAGATAACACCGCCGGCAACAAGAAAAACAAGCAGTTTATGGGCGGTGTCTTGTACTGTCTGTGTCTCTACTTGCAGCTCTCTTGCTTCGGCGAGAAATTCGTCGGCGATATCTTTCAAAATACCTATGGCGACATCGATGGTGAGGGATGCTTCCTTGGCTGTCTCCATGGCAGTCACCACACTGCCATTGATCACATCATTGCTAAGCTCGGCATACTCATCCACTCTGGTAACAAAGTCGGTGAAAAGAGCCTGTCTATCTGCGTTTGTGTCCGCTAGCCCTTCAATATACTCTGCCCATACCTCCCGGGTATCGGTTAGGGCCTGGTCAAACTGTTCCGCAGCCTCGAGCATTTCCGCATGGGAGCCGGCCATGGTGACCGCCTGCAACGTCCTATCCAGACGATATAATCTGCTTTCCATGGCACCGAGGAATCGCTCTTGGGCAAGGGTAGTATCGTAGATGATATCCATGCTGGTTACTACCCGGTTGATGCTCATGTAACCAGTGAGACCGATGAGTGCTCCGATGACGATGAGGCTCAAAGTCACACTGAGAATCTTGTGTCGTACTGACCAGTTCTCCGCAAACATCCCTTAGCCACCTCCAATAGTCTAGAGCCTATAGATAAATGCAAAAAAACCATACCGTTGGATAAATACGCCATATTGGCACAAATACCTTCCCATTCAGTCACTGAGTACTCCAAGGTTACCTCCCAAGTGCTAGAAAAACGCCCAGGGTGTAAAATGGTATAATAAAGGCGGCCATGGAAATAGATACACGGTCATTACCAAGTTGGAAAGTAAAACGGGAGTATTGACCTAAATAGTGAGGTCCGCATAGGAAAAGGGGTATGATAATGCAAAGCTACAACTTCTTCATGCCGACGAAGGTGATCCATGGAGAGAAGGTGCTTGTGACGCAAGCAGAACAGCTGGCCCAATACGGCAAGAAATGTCTGCTGGTTACAGGCAAGAACTCAGCACGGTTAAGTGGGGCTTTAGATGACGCCACCAAGGCCTTAAAATCTCAAGATATTGACTATGAGCATTTTGATGGAGTGGAGAATAACCCTTCACTGGAGAATGTCGCATTGGGTGGCGATATGGCCAGGCGATACAAACCCGACTTTATCCTTGCTATAGGTGGGGGTTCGCCTTTAGATGCAGCTAAAGCCGTGGCAACATTGGCCACCAACCCCATTGCTCCAAAAGAGCTTTATTCAGGCAAGTTCGCTGAAAAACCTTTGCCCATCGCAGCCATACCGACTACTGCCGGCACCGGCAGTGAAGTAACTCCGTATTCTATCTTGACGGTGGCATCGGCGGAGACGAAGAGGTCTTTTTCCGCACCGGAGTTATTTCCTAAGATTGCTTTCCTTGACTGGAGATACACTGACAAGTTGCCTATCCACATAACCAGAGATACCGGAGTAGATGCTTTGTCTCACCTTGTGGAAGGTTACCTATCCCGTCGGGCTACAGGCACCAGCGATATGTTTGCTGAGCGGGGTATCCGCCTTTGGGCGAAATGCATCCCTGGTCTGAAGAAAGGCGAGCTAGAACCAGAAAAGAGAGATCACCTGCTAGTTGCCTCGAACTTAGGCGGTATTACTATTTCCCATACCGGTACGACTTTGGTCCATGCTTTGGGGTATTCCTTAACATATTACCACGACATACCCCATGGCCGGGCCAACGGGGTACTATTAGGTGAATACCTGAGGTTTACCGCAAATCATGCAAAAGAGCGGGTAGATAATGTTCTTACCTGGTTGGGCCTGACTGACATCCAGGAGTTTAGTGACCTAATCAACCATCTCTTTGGTTCAGTGGTTGCTCTAGATGAAAAACAAATCAAAGCATATGCCGCCAAAGCCATGGGGACCAGCAATGTAGGGTTCTCCCAAGGCGATGTGACAGAGAAGGTGCTCAATGAGATTTTGACAAAGAGCCTCACATAAAACCGATAGATTAAAAAAACGGGAAGGAGCCCTGCACAAGGGCCCTTCCCGTCATATATTGGATGCTATAGCTTACCGATAGCTGGCTCCCTCGCCCTCTTACCACTGCATAGGAGTCTTTTACGGGGCTTAGTTAATCTGCCAAACTGCCAAGTGATCAAAGAAAACCCGCATGTCTACCCAGAACTCTTCCTGGTGGTCGTCAAGTCCGTGGGGTAAAGGTGAGCCAGCAGCTTCCCCTAAGAGGGCATTCAGTCCGATGCTCATCTTGGTATTTTTCCAGGTGGGCCACGTTACCTTGGCAGTCAGTACATTGGTGCCCCGGCTTAAAATGGCGTAGTCTTTTAGATCCAGCCCATTGAGCTCTAGGCTCCACAGGGCTTTGGGGGTTTGATAAGAGATAGCCGCTCCCAAGGACGGTCTCAGTGACCAATCATTTTGGCTAGTTGCTCTCAATATAGGTACTATGGAAAGCAGCCATCTGTCTTTTTGCCATGTGTGTTTGTATTTCCCTTCCAAAGCGGCTTCTACAAAAGAATCTCCTTTGCTATGCACATCGGTAAGGTAGAGGCAGTTAGCTTGTATCTCATCGTGCTCTGTAAGTTGCCAAGTGCTTTCTAGGGTAAAGGGATTGATATTGTGATCGGCTATGGGACCATTGACATCCTCAAACATGTTGAAGTTGATATTGATATCAAAGGTGTCATCTTGATAACCTCCCCTTAGCACGTGGTACCTCTGGAAATTCTCGTTTTTCAGTCCACCTAAGAAGCGGTTGTAGTAGCTGAGGGAGACATCTGTATAGATGGAAGATGCCCGAACTGGCTCTACAGCTAGCACAAATGCCACGACTGCGATGGTTATACATACGAATAGGTGTTTTGCAGATTCTCGTCCACTCACCTTGCAACTACCTCCATGTATATAATAATGATGCAATACTGCAGCATTCGAGGTGAATTTGAAGGAAACCTCTTTTCTATCGCACCGCTAAAGAGCTTCTCCTGGCTCTAGCCAGAATGGTTGGGACCAGGCCCTTTTGCCGCCCTCGGTCTCTACTTCCACCCGCACGAAACCTTCATTGCCTTTGGGTGTATAGCTGGCTTCGATGGATGTAACCGAAGAGACAACATCGCCATTGCCAGCGATGAACTCTATTTTTGCAGGATTATCGCCTTTGAGCTTGACTGTGATAAGCTCATCTATGACCCCAAAGACAACTGTAGGACCAGTAGAAGGGTAGAAACTCCCTCTCAGCAGGGCGTCCTTGAGGGCCTTTTTTGAGATGCCGTCGGTCTTGACTACTATCCAGCCACGGTTGAACAGATCCTCACTGTGGGAATCGTCAACAGCAATAGCCCAAATCGGCTCCTTGGGCCCCCGGCGGCGGATGAGTTCATGCCATCGCTGGGTGTCTTTTCTCCAGTTGGAGTGGGGATTGTATACCTCCACCAAGTGAAAACCATGTAGTGCCAGCATCTGGGGCAGTGTCCATTGACCTGTCTGTAGGTTGCCAGACCAATTGGGATGGGCGAGGGCTGCCATGCCACCGGCCTTGATGGTTTTGTTTATCCTCGCTTGAGCGTCTCCCGACCATGCGTGGGAATCTACAAAAAGGCGAAGCATATGGGTACCCAGAGGCCAAAAAGGCCAGGGGACAGTGTTTTCCTCTGCTGGGATTGTGACAAAATCAGGGCCGTCAAGGTCATTATACAGAGTCACCCGATCATGATCGGCGATGGCCAGGTATGTATATCCTGCTTCACGGTAGGCGCCAACCGCACTTTCCATAGGCCATTTGCCATCGAAGGACTTGTCTGTATGAACATGAAGCTGGGCTTTATGATACTCTCCGGGATAAGCATATGGATCGTGGATGGTAACGGATTGGCCAATAGAGACTGCAGGTAGGATGTCGGGGATTAGCGGTGGGAAAAGCTCAAGATCTACCTCCGCCCGCTGCCGCCATATGAGTTGCCCGGTGACTATTAAGGTTAGGGCAATCAATATGGTCAGCAGACGTTTGGTGCGGGTCATTTTTCTGTTGAACATTACGCAGGACCTCCAGTGTTGTCAAAGGTATAGAGATTTGTGCCGTTAGGCTGCAAAAAAGCCATGGAGTGGAGCTAGCCCGCTATCTAAAGAGCAAGGTGCAGGCAAAGATAATCCTAGGATTCAACAAAATACCAAGACGATCCTGTCTAGTGCTACCGAAAATTGCTGACGGCTTTGATATGAGCCCCTTTACCTAGGACCATGGGCCGTTGGGTACTAGACAGGATAATGCCATTTATATCTGGTATTAGTAAATAGTGACATATAGGAGAGACTGATAGGAGTAAAGAAGTATCTCTAGAAAGGGATGGATATCATTGAGGACGAGGACTCTTGCTTGGGCGCTGATTCTGGTACTAGCTTTTAGTGGAGCAGCTTCGGCACTAAGCATCGGCGATGAGCTAAGCTCTTTGGTAAGTGAGCTGAATGTCCGGGCACAAGCTGACTTCAGCCTGTTTAAGACAGAACTCAGTGTGGAGTTTGGCGTTACTGTGGGCAAGATAGATGAACTGATTGCTGAGGTAGAACTGGAACCTGGTGATGTATACGTAACTTTGGAGCTGGCCCGGATGTCGGAAAAGCCGGTGGAAGATGTAGTTGGCGTATATAAGGTCAACAAGACAAAGGGCTGGGGTGCCCTGGCCAAGGAACTTGGCATTGAACCCGGTTCTCCAGAGTTTAAGGCTCTTAAGGAAAGCGGCAAAGATAAGGATAAGGGAAAACCGAAGAATAAGTAAGATATGCAGCATGAAGAGAGAACTCTGGAGACGGAGTTCTCTTTTTTTGATCAATAAGTACCGTGGTGCAAAGAGCCTTCCAGGTATGTGGGACAGTCACGTGAAGTTCAGCTAGAGGAAGCGAGGAGGTGAAAGGAGAATTACTCAAGAAGAGGTGGTTCAATTTGAGACTATCTGAACGATTCATCATGGCCTATAACCGCATCGATAAACAGCTACAAAAAAAAGCAGGAGTCGAAAGATATATGGGATTCTCGCAGCTGGTTAGGCGAGTTGCCCGCAATGATAGTATGTTTGCTCAGTTTGAAGATGATCTCTTGGAATACGCAGAGCTGCGCAACGCCATTGTCCATGAGCTCGTGGAGCCGGAACAAGTCATTGCAGAGCCCCATGAGAGTGTAGTGGAGAGAATCGAACAGATTGCCGACATCGTAGAAAGACCACCCTTAGTTATTCCTAAGTTTCAGCGGGAAGTCTATAGCGTGGAAAGTAATGACTCCATTTTGGATGTCATGGCTTTAGTCCGGCGATATGGATATACGCAATTTCCTGTCTATGACGATGGGGAGTTTGTGGGATTGCTTACCGACCGTTGCATCGCTAGGTGGCTTACATTTGAACTGGAGAAAGTGATGCAGAGCGTTATTGAAGATATCTCCGTGGCGGAAGTCTTAATCTACGATAAGAGTCGGGGAGAGAATGTCTGTTTCTTGCCCCAGTCTGCTACGATATTCGATGCCTATCGGGAGTTTGAGCGCCGCATGATCACTGATTATCCTCGCCTGGAAGCCATATTGATTACAGCCACTGGCAGGCCCGACGAAACGCTCCTCGGCATCATTACTCCTTGGGACATGTTCCGCCATATGCCCCTGAATGGAGGTATCTAGACATAGTCGGTGGTGAAAAGCTCAATATCATCATCTAGAAGCTCAATCCATACCTGTTTTGCGGCTAAGTGATGCATATTGTCAGCATCCATTAAATCTTAATATACAAGGAGTGGAGGCAGTGGGTCAGCCGAGGCAGGCCACCTTAGTCTTGGATAAGAGTTTTCGTATCGGGACAGTAGATAACCGCATTTACGGGGCATTTATTGAGCATCTTGGTCGGGCTATCTACGGAGGTATCTACGAACCAGATCACCCTCAGGCAGACGAGCATGGTTTTCGCCAAGATGTGTTGGATCTAGTCAGGGAGCTTAATGTACCTGTAGTCCGCTATCCCGGCGGTAACTTTGTCTCTGGCTATAATTGGGAGGATGGCATTGGCCCCCAGAGTGAAAGGCCCCGCAGATTGGAGTTAGCTTGGCGGTCGGTTGAGACAAACGAGTTTGGCAGCAATGAATTTGTGGATTGGGTGAATGCCGCCGGTGCTGAAGCCATGCTCGCCATCAATCTAGGCAGCAGGGGTATCGATGCGGCCAGGAACTTTGTAGAGTACTGCAACCATCCCGAAGGTACCTATTGGAGTGACCTGCGGCGCCACCATGGGTACGAAGAACCTCACAATATCAAGCTTTGGTGCTTGGGAAATGAAATGGATGGGCCTTGGCAGATTGGCCACAAAACCGCACAGGAATACGGCAGAACTGCTTTGGAAGCAGCCAAGGTCATGAGGATGGTAGATCCATCCATTGAGCTAGTGGTATGCGGCAGCTCCAATGCTAAAATGCCTACCTTCCCCCAATGGGAAGCAGAGGTACTGGATCATACATATGAACATGTGGACTATATCTCCCTTCACACCTATTTCGGCAACCAGAGCAACGATACTGCCAATTTCTTGGCTCAATCGGTAGGTATGGATTCATTCATCGATACAGTTATCGGCATCTGTGACTACATCAAGGCTAAAAAACGCAGCAAGAAGACCCTAAACCTTTCCTTTGATGAGTGGAATGTGTGGTACCATTCCCATCAGACAACGGCCAAAGAAGAGCCATGGCAGATAGCACCCCCTATCCTGGAGGATGTGTATACCTTCGAAGATGCCCTGGTTGTGGGATGTATGCTGATTTCCCTATTGAAGCGGGCCCACAGGGTGAAGATCGCCTGCATTGCCCAGCTCGTCAATGTCATCGCGCCCATTATGACCCGGACTGGGGGCGGAGTATGGAGGCAGACTATCTACTGGCCCTATCTCCATACATCCCTCTATGGGCGGGGAGATGTACTCTTGCCGGTGGTTCAAAGCCCGGTATATGACTGCAAAGACTTCTCTGATGTACCGCTCCTGGAGGCTGTGGGAGTATTCAACGAAGAGAAAGAAGAGCTAACCATCTTTGCCGTGAACCGGGATCTAGAAAGCCCTCTCAAGCTAAATGGTCGACTGGGTGACTTCGAAGCATACAAAGTGGTTCAACATATTACCTTGACCCACCATGATGTGAAAGCCGTCAATACCGAGACTAATCCTGACAATGTAGTTCCTAGAAACATAGGGAATGCCCAGCAAAGCAGTAGCTTCTTGACTGCAGATCTGCCGGCATTGTCATGGAATGTGATACGGCTCGCCAAGGCTAAAGACTAGGAGATGGAGATTGACACTAAGGAATGATATTTGTGTGATTTATTGACGCCAATCCTACGGGGTTGGCCTTTTTAATAAAACGTTAATAAAAAGGGAGGAATTCCCACTTGGACAACGAAGGGTTCATACGGAGAGACAGTGGCGCCAATATGGAACGTGGGGTATCAAATATGGTCAAGGATAGCAATAGTCTGCAGGCTTACATAACTGAAACCTATCAATCAATGAGTCGCACCAACAAGAAGATGGCGATGCACATATTGGAGTACCCCTTCAAGATCGCCACTATGAGTCTAGAGGAATTCGCCGAGGCAACTGATTGCTCTCGTTCTAGTGTGATCAGGTTCTGTAAGCATTTGGGTCTTTCCGGTTATCGAGAGTTGCAGCAAGTCTGCCTAACACCTCGACGCTTATTTACCGAAGAGCATGGAAACTTAGAGTGGTGCTATAGAGTAAGTGAGGTCTCTATTCAACAGACCTTCCAAAACCTGGATACTAACGAGTTTATGGAGGTAATCCGCCGTTGTGCTAAGGCGCCTCAGGTAATCTGGTATGGCTTGGGGGAATCCGGTTTTTTGGCGGAGATGGGCAATCACAAGTGCCGATATCTTGGAATCAACTCCTATTGCTGCCAAGACGAGAGTAGTATAGTCGGAACTGATCTACTCATGAAACCTGATGATGTCCTTATCGTCATATCGCAATCTGGGGAAGGACACTATTTCCACCAGCCCTTGGCAATAGCCCGCTCCAAAGGATTGTTTGTGGTAGCTATTACCTCCAAACGTTTTTCATGGTTAGCAAGCCAGGCCGACATCACGCTGTTTGCTTACTCCAAAGCGGCCTCATATAATCGATGGCTTGCCGTCATTAAGGCTGGGTTTGAAGCCCTGATCTCTACGCTAGTACTCCGCATAGCTGAAGAGCGGGGTACAGAACTAGAATACGAAGGAGATGAGCTGTGAGACTTGTAGCCCTTGATTTCGACGGTACACTACTTAACAGAGATGGGAGCATTGCTGGAGCCACCGTACAGCAGATGCAGCGGCTTCATGACAGAGGCTGTCATGTTGCCATTGCTACGGGCAGACCTTATCCCGTTACCGTGGATATTTTGCTCAACAATGGGCTTGGACCACACAATGGGTTCCCCCAGATACTGATATGTGACGAGCGAGACGTGTTTTTCTTAAAGGGTGATGGGTATCGACCTTGGTTACCATGGAATAAGGACGCATATAACAAAGAACTGGGGCTACTTTCGTTAAGTCGCCAGGTTGTTACGGGTATGGCTTTGGACCATGGATGCGAGTTTCTGGTCAACAATAAGTACATGCAGAGAAACCGCGGATACGTTGAGATATTCTACTGGTCCCGGGAACAGGCAGAGGAGGCCTTTCCTCTATTCGTGGAAAGACTCCGTAATCAGGAGATTAAACCAGTGCGCAATAACCGACTGATCGCTTTTCGTTGGCGAGATGTAGGCAAAGGGATTATTCTAGCCAAAGTCGCAGAGTCTCTTGCTTTGGATCCGGATGATGTCATGGCTATGGGCGATTCCTATAATGACTTGGACATGTTATTGAGGTTCAACGCAGCTACTACCCAGAACGCAGATGACGAGATCAAGGATGCAGTAAGGGAGAAAAATGGCATAGTAGCTGATTCTTCCTATAGCCTGGGTGTTGCAGAGGTACTAGCTCAGTTGTGATTTGCATACGGTACGGCCGGAAAGGCCTGAGGAGGTGGGGTTGGGAGACATCTGCATGTATAGGTATCGGATGCGGTAGTCGGAACACAATGTTAAGCATCAGAAAAGGAGGAGAATAATGCGGAGGACAAAGAGCATCAGCCTATTGATAACTCTTGCTTTAGTCATTGGCTTAGTCTTTGCTGGTACATCCGTACTGGCAGACAGTGTCCCTTCCGTAGACCCTAATCTGCCGGCCAGTTGGTTTGGCGAGCGACCGTTAGCTTCAGAGTTGGGTATTACCAGCTTTAGCGAAGCCCCAATGCTAGCTGAGAAAGTAGCCAAAGGGGAGCTACCGCCGGTGGCGGAGAGGCTGCCTGTAGATCCCCCTATCATTGAGCCATACGAGAGAATCGGTAACTATGGTGGTGTAGCCCACGTATGGGCTCGGGACTTAGATATGGGTGTGGGCGACGGCCGGATGCTAGCTGGCCTATCGGGGTGTTACTTGCTAGGCCGAGTTACTCCCGACGCTCAGCAAGTGCTACCTAATTTGGTCCAAGGTTGGGAATACTCGGAAGATGCTACGCAGCTCACCATATACTTGCGAGAAGGCGTAAAGTGGTCCGATGGGCACCCCTTTACTGCTGATGACTTCGAGTTCTGGTGGGAGCACATTGCTCTCAACGAAACTCTTAACCCGATCCCACCCGATGTATGGCAGCCTGGTATTTTGGACGTCAAGAAGATCGATGATTATGCCGTAGTATATACGTATGATGCCCCTTCGCCTCTGGTTCACAATACATTTCATAAGGTAAGTGACCGGGTGACCAATTACCCCGCTCACTACATGAAGCAGTTCCATCCAGCTTTTCGCGATGAAGCAGAGATCTTGGCAGAAGCTGTGGAGGTTGGGATCGACACTTGGGACCAGTATTTCGACTATATGAGCAGCAAGAACTACCCCGAGAGGAAACGGCCAGTCCTGGATCCCTACGTCGTAAAGGAGCGGGGGCTAACCTATATTGATTATGAACGCAACCCATATTATCCCTTTGTCGATACTGAAGGCAACCAGCTGCCGTATCTCGATGGAGTAAGGATCAACCGAGTTGCGGATCGCGCTATGAAGCGCGTCAAAGCCTTTGAGGGCAATGCTGCCATATGCGGGCCCCACCTCTTCAGTAGCGATATACCTCTATATATAGACGGCGAAGAGAAGGGTAGTTACGAAACCTATATTTGGTCTTCGGGCCTGGGGGTGGAGTCTGCTATCATGCTGAATCTGACTCATCAGGATCCGGAGCTTCGGGAAATATTCAATGACCTAAGATTTAGAAGAGCACTTTCTCACGCGTTGGACCGAGACGAAATCAACGATAGGTGCTACTTTGGCATGGCCACCCCACGGCAGACGACTGTAATTGATGCGAGTCAGTATTTCGAGCCTCATTATGCTGCCGCGTATACGGAGTATGATCCAGAGCTCTCTAAGCAGCTGCTGGATGAGATGGGCATAATCGACAGAGATGGCGATGGCATAAGGGAGCTGCCTAGCGGCAAGCGGATGAACCTGATTATGACATACCTCGATAGCAACGCCACCCCCATCATTGAACTAGCTCTCGAATTCTTCCGAGAGATTGGCATTGATGTGAAGCTAGATATGGTTAGCCGTGAACTCATGGTAGAGCGGCGCAATGCCAGCAATTTTGACTTGTCGCAATGGCACGTTGACTATGTTACAGACATCTATTTCCCAGGAACACCCGGCAAATCCTTTGCCCCTGTGGGTGGCGGCCAGCCATATTCGCCTTGGCCGACATGGATAGCATGGGCCAACAGCGGTGGAACCGCAGGGGAAGAGCCACCTCAACATATCATGCAGCTTATCGAGTGGTCCCTGGGGCTTAATCAAAGCACCGATCCTGCAGAAAGAGAAAAGTTCGCTAAGCTCTTGCTACAGGCTCAAGCTGAGAACATTTGGACCATCGGTACAGTTGGTCAAGCACCGGTGCCCATTGTTGTCGCGAACAACTTCCATAACGTGCCCCGCCATGGAATGCTGAATGATGATGTTGACTGGGGTAGTGTCTATTATCCGGAGCAATTCTTCCTGGATCCGGTTACCAAGTAAAACGGTGAGCATAATCGAGAACCGTCTTGAACTCTGAAAGGATAGTTTGAGCTATTCGGAGTTGGAGCGGTGACTCGCAGGTAGGATAGGTGTTAGGCGATCGGTCGCCTAACACCGCCCTACTTGGTTCTAAGAAAGGAATGTGGATACCCATGGGCAGTTACATCATCCGTAGGTTGCTGTACTTCATTCCGACTGTATTGCTCATATCGGTGATCTCATTTGTGGTTATAAACGCTCCCCCGGGTGACATTCTGACAAGCCAAATCGAAGAGCTGGAGCAGCAATACGGTGCTGCTGCTGAGAGACAGGTGCAAGCACTGAGGGAGCGTTATGGCCTGGATGAACCGCTATACAAGCGTTATTTCACTTGGATGAAAGGTATCATTTTGCGTGGAGATTTCGGCATGTCGTTTTCTGGCGCATACGTTATCGAGAGTCGGCCGGTAAAAGACATTCTGCTGGAGCGATTGCCGTATACAGTATTGATCAGCCTACTGACATTGTTCTTCACTTGGGCGACAGCTATTCCTATAGCGGTTTACTCAGCGGCTCGTCAGCATTCGTTTTTTGATTACTTCTTTACCTTTATCGCCTTTGTAGGACGATCGACGCCCAATTTTCTTTTGGCACTAGTTTTGATGTATATCGGCTATGTTAAGTTTGGCTGGAGTCTGGGTGGTATGTTCTCGAGCGAGTTCGTAAGTGCCCCATGGAGTTGGGCTAGACTAGCTGACTTCATGCGCCATCTTGTTGTGCCGGTAATAGTGATAGGTACTGCTGGGATGGCCAGCATAGTGCGGGTACTGAGAGCTACTATGCTAGATGAACTTGGAAAAGACTACGTTGAGACTGCCAGAGCTAAGGGAGTACCGGAATGGCGGGTTATTTGGACGCATCCTACCAAAGTAGCACTGCTACCAATCATCAGCACGATTGGATGGCTCCTTCCGGGTATTTTCTCTGGTTCTACGGTGACAGCAATAGTGCTCAACCTGCCCACTATTGGACTCTCAATGTACACGGCATTGCGGGATCAGGACATGTATCTGGCTGGCAGCTGCATACTGGTCTTCAGTGTATTAACAGTAATAGGTACCTTGTTATCAGATATTCTTCTAGCCACGATGGATCCCCGCATCCGATATGATTAAGCTAGCCTCAGCCGTAGTATTCTGGCACTGTGTTACAGAAGGGGGACGCCCATGAGCACTATGGAACAGACTATAGAGACAAGTGTCACCTATGTAGAATCGAAAACCCAGTGGCAGCTCATCTGGAGGCAGTTTACTAGGCACAGAATGGCCTTGGCAAGTCTTGTAGTGCTAAGTTTCTTGTACGTGGTTGGGGTTTTTTCCCCGGAGTTTTTCGCACCACATTCAGTTAATACACGCTTTGATAGCTTTCTACCTCCTCAGGGCATTCATTTTGTTGATGCAGAAGGGGACTTTCATCTTCGACCTTTTGTCTATGGCTGGAAGAAGGAGTTAGACCGAAAGACGTTCAAGACTACCTACACACCGGATACCAGCCAGAAGTATCCCATTCGGTTTCTTGTACAGGGTTCACCGTACAAACTATGGGGGATCATTCCAAGTTCTATGCACTTTATCGGTGTAGATGAAGGAGGCATTTTGTGTCTTTGGGGCACAGATAACTTGGGCAGAGACATGTTTAGCCGCTCCATTTTTGCTCTCCGAATATCTTTGACCATTGGCTTGGTAGGCGTTTTCATAAGCTTGGTTCTAGGTCTTATCATAGGTGGCGTATCTGGCTTAGTCGGTGGGCCAGTAGATAACGTTATTCAGCGTTTTATTGAGGTAATCATGAGTATACCTACAATCCCGCTCTGGATGGCTTTGGCTGCAGCGGTACCCAGGGAATGGAGTGCTGTTCAGGTTTACTTCGCCATAACTGTTATCTTGTCTTTAGTTGGCTGGACAGGATTGGCCAGGGTGGTGCGCAGCAAGTTTATCTCTCTACGGGAAATGGATTTCGTCACTGCCGCTGAAGGATATAATGCTTCCCAAATGACTATTATCATTCAGCATCTGATTCCCAATTTCTTGAGCTATGTGGTTGTGAACTTGACCTTAGCTATTCCTGACATGATCCTGGCAGAGACATCTCTGAGTTTCTTGGGATTGGGGCTAAGGCCTCCCACAGTCAGTCTGGGTGTCTTGCTGAGCAGAGCCCAGGATTTGCAGACTGTAGCCATGCATCCATGGCTTCTGATTCCCGGGGCTTTGGTAGTGATAGTTGTTCTAGCCTTTAATTTCGTTGGTGACGGATTACGAGATGCTGCGGATCCGTACCAGTTAAACTAGAGCCGGAAAGCCAGGAAGGAGCAAGTCCCATGAATACCGGTGAACTCATAAGAGTAAAAGACCTCCAGGTTTTCTTCCATACAGATGAAGGGATAGTAAGGGCTGTTGACAATGTGAGCTTCTCAGTGAACCGTAGGGAGACGCTGGGAGTCTTGGGCGAGAGCGGCTGTGGCAAGAGCGTAACCGCCAGGAGTCTTCTGAATTTGATCCCCCGTCCGCGGGGAAGGGTGCATAGTGGAAGTATTATGCTCAGCAAAGATGATGGGACTAAGGTAGATATCCTATCACTGGACCCTTTTGGAAAGGAGATGGGACAGATTAGGGGGGCTGAGATCGCCATGATCTTCCAAGAGCCCATGACCTCTCTAAATCCTGTCTATACAGTAGGTCAGCAGATCATGGAGGCTGTGCTTCTCCATCAGGAAGTGGGTAAGAAGGTAGCGAGGGAGAAGGCCATCGAGATAATGGAGAAAGTAGGGATTGCTTCACCGCAGCAAGCGATAGATAAGTATCCTCATGAGTTTTCAGGAGGCATGAGACAAAGAGCGATGATTGCCATCGCACTATCCTGTAATCCGCGTCTTCTCATAGCCGATGAACCTACCACGGCTCTAGACGTAACCATCGAGAGCCAGATACTAGAGCTTCTTCACGAACTCAAAGCGGAAATGGACATGTCGATTCTGTTTATCACCCATGATTTAGGCGTAATCGGAGAGATAGCCGACAGGGTGATCGTAATGTACACTGGCAAGATTGTGGAGAGCGGTAGCTGTGTTGATATTTTCTATCGGCCGAAGCATCCGTATACGAAAAAGCTTTTGGAATCCCGGCCGAGAATCGGCCAAGAAGGCGAGTTGTCATCCATTGTTGGTAGTGTGCCTAGCCCATACCATCTGCCCCCGGGTTGTCGATTTGCACCCAGGTGCGATTTTATCATGGAAAAATGCCGTCAAGAGCCACCCATTTTTCTCGTAGGTCCGGAACATCAGGCGCAGTGTTGGTTATACGAAGGGGGCGAACGAGTTGGCTGAGAGCACCGTCTCCAATGACATTATTCTAAGAGTTGATGGTCTCAAGAAGTACTTCCCGATAAGGGCCGGGGTCTTTAGGGGAGTAGTAGGGCATGTGAAGGCTGTCAACGATGTGAGTTTTTACCTGAAAAAAGGTGAGACACTAGGCTTGGTTGGCGAGAGTGGTTGCGGCAAAACGACTACAGGACGCTGCCTTACAAGACTTATAGAACCTACCGCTGGCTCTATCCAGTACAACCTCAAGGGCCAAATGGTGGAAGTTACCCAGCTAGACGACGAAGAGCTGAAACAGGTGAGAAAAGAGATTCAGGTCATCTTCCAGGACCCGTTTTCTTCGCTAAACCCTAGGATGACTGTAGGTGACATTATTGGTGAGCCTATGAAGGTCAATAAGACGTGTCCAGCCAGTGAGCGAGATGATCGAGTACGAGAGCTCTTACGGAGGGTGAATCTGACAACAGACATGATCAATCGCTATCCCCACGAGTTCTCCGGCGGTCAGAGGCAGCGTATCAGTGTAGCTCGAGCATTAGCGCTAGACACGAAGGTGATCATCTGTGATGAATGTGTCTCCGCGCTGGACGTATCGGTGCAGGCTCAAATTCTCAATATGCTTAAGGAGCTTCAGAAGCAGATGGGATTAAGCTATCTATTCATAGCACACGATCTCAACGTGGTCGAACACATCAGCCATCGGGTCGCTGTGATGTATCTAGGGCGGATTGTTGAAATGGCTGAATCAGGCCCTCTGTATGAGCAACCACTACATCCATATACGGAGGCGCTTCTGTCTGCCATCCCAACTGGAGACCCACTTCTTAGAAAGAAAAGGATTCACCTAAGGGGTTCGGTCCCGGACGTAGCGAATCCGCCGGCCGGCTGCAATTTCCATCCCCGCTGCTCCTATGCAGCATCCATATGCAAAATTGAGATTCCTGCTCTGACAGAGCTACCGGGTAGTTGTGGTCGTTATGTAGCGTGCCATCGAGCCAAGGAGCTGAGGCTTATGGGTTATAAAGAGCTAAGGGACCGGGCAAGCGGGCAATAGAACCTCAACACTGGTAACATGAATTGAATCTATTAGTATGAGTATCACCGATATCGCCGGCACCCCTGCCAAGGGGTGCTATTGATATCTAGAGGGAGTATCACGATGTCCACAGTGCGCTGGGCCCTTTTTCGCGGCAGGGAGGGGCACTAGTAATAGTGTAAGGGTTTTTCAGTTGACACCCCGGTGGTGCTATGTATACTCCTGTAACGAAGGATTCTTCTTTGGAACTGTCGATATGGCAAGAAGAGCTGCGCTTCATTGAAAGAACGGCTCAGGGAAAGGCTACCTGAAAAAGAGTATCTAGAAGGTGTATGTTTTTATCAATCCTTTCCTGACAAGTCAAGATGCAGCAAAAGAGGGATATGCTCCTTGGGTGCGAAACAATAGATAGGGTTTATAGGTGTTGAGCGGTCTATCTCTAGCGAGAAGCAGGCGCCCCTGGATACCAGAGGATGTACGGAGGTGGAGTCCAAGTGAGTAAGAAGAAGGAGCTTGTGTCTGGAATGCCGGAGGATATGTATTTTGGTCCTGTGTTTGATGAAAAGGAAGTCGAAGCTGTCAGTGAGGTTATTCGCTCGGGCAGGATTACCCAGCTAAGTAGTGGTGTTGTACGGGAGTTCGAGGGGGCTTTCGCTGAGTATGTCGGTGCCAAGGAAGCTGTGGCAGTGAATTCCGGTACGGCTTCGCTACAGACAGTCTTGGCCGCTTGTGATATTGGGCCGGGCGATGAAGTAATCGTACCTGCCTTTACCTTTATCGGCACTGTGGGGCCAGTGCTGCAGCAAGGAGCCATACCGGTTTTTGCAGACATTGATCCAGAATCATATTGCCTATCAGCGGAGGATGCTGCAAACAAGATAACCCCCCAAACTAAGGCTATCATGCCAGTAGACATTTTCGGTCACCCGGCGGATTTGGATCCCATTCGAGAGGTTGCCGAGAAGAACGGTGTTCTGTTTATTGAAGATGCCTGCCAGGCCCACGGAGCCAAGTACAAGGACAAGCGGGTAGGGGGGCTAGCTAAGGCTACGTGCTATAGCTTCCAGGAGTCGAAGAATATGACTACCGGAGAAGGTGGCATGATCACCACCAATGATGCTGAGCTAGCCGAGGCGTGCCGCGAGATCCGTCACCAAGGTGAGCGCAAGTGGGGACTCATCGGGCGGCTAGGTTATAACTATCGGATGACGGCACTACAGGCTGCCATTGGTCTAGTGCAATTGGGGAAACTGGATAAGTTCAATGATATTAGACGGCAGATCGCAGCTACATACAGCGAAGCCTTGGGTGATCTGAATGTACAGGTACCTAAGGAGAAACCATACGTCTGGAGCGTCTTCCATGTATACTCCTTCTTGTTACCAAAGGAACTCGCTCCCAGAAGAGATGAGATCGTGGAAGCCTTACGAAGGGCGCGGGTGCCTATCGGCGTGGCTTATCCTAGACCCTTGTACGCCAGTCCACTTTTTAAGAATCTCACCGGTCCCTTCAACTGTCCTGTTACCGAGGATATCTGTAGTCGGGTACTTAGTCTACCGACATATCAGTCCATATCCATGGATCTTGCTCAAGAGATCGGTGCCGTTACCCGGGATATATTGGCAGAATATGTGAAATAGGTGCGACCTATCCCTGTGATATAAATCCCGTCTATGTGCAATTAGGTTGAATTTACCCAGGTTTGTTAGATCCCCGGGGGAAACCCCGGGGTTTTAGTTGAGAAGTTGCATGTATAATAGATCAAGGTGGCCTCTATAGCGCAAGCCATCAAGCAACATACGATAGTAATCTTTACTCTCAGGAGGTCTGATGTAATTGGCAAAAAGAGATGGAGGAAAGCTGAACGTTTTCGTAACCCGTAAGATCCCCCAGGTGGGTCTAGACATGCTCAAGGAAGCATCGGATGTTGTTGTCAGTCCCCATGACAGAGTGCTGTCAANAAATGAACTTATTCAAGGGNTAGAGGGAGTCCACGGGCTGCTTTGTCTTTTGACCGATGAGATCACAGCTGATGTAATGGATGCGAGTCCNAATCTAAAAGTGATCAGCAACTACGCAGTAGGATATAATAACGTCGATGTGGCTGCCGCTACTGAGCGAGGTATTCTAGTTACCAACACGCCTGGGGTCTTGACCGATGCGACGGCAGATCTAGCTTGGACACTAGTCATGTCAGTGAGCCGCAGGGTAGTGGAAGGCGATGCTCTCACACGGGCAGGTGAGTTTACTGGTTGGGATCCCATGTTGCTCCTTGGTGGTGGCGTCGCCNAAAAAACCATAGGNATTGTGGGTATGGGNAGGATCGGTCAAGCCGTNGCGAAGCGGGCTACCGGCTTTGATATGGAGATCCTCTACAACGATATTGAGCCCGTCCCCAGTATAGAAGAACGCTACGGAGCCAGGTTCGTTACCCTAGATGAGCTTCTTAAGGCATCGGACTTTATTACACTCCACGCGCCGCTTACCCCCAAGACTCGGTACATGATTGGCTCCCGGGAGTTTGGTCTTATGAAAGAGACTGCATATCTTGTCAACACCGCCCGGGGTCCATTGGTGGATGAGAAGGCTTTGGTAAAAGCTCTGCGGGATAAAGTGATCGCCGGTGCAGGGCTAGATGTCTATGAAGATGAGCCAGAGCTTGCTCCTGGATTAGCGGAGCTACCTAATGTAGTGCTGCTACCTCACCTTGGTAGCGCTACCCTAGAGACGCGGAGCAAGATGGCCGAGATGGCAGCTGCAAACGTACTAGCTGCCCTAGAGGGGAAAAGGCCGGCTAATCTAGTCAATCCCGAGGTGCTAGATAAGTAAAAGCAGCTTAGGCGCAGGCCTATACTTTCTGGGTCTTGATCGCGTCAACTGTCTTTTCGATGAATTCGATGGAATGCTTAGGGTCATACAGGACTAGACCTAGAAATATCGCATCGATTATGGCAATCTGTGCGATAACCGATGCAGCGGCGCCGCTCATGAACGGGTTTTCCTGCGAGCAAGTGAGGAGCAAAACGTCAGTGTGTTCTGCCAAGGGAGAGCGTTTGTAGTTGGTTACGGATATCACTGTCAGTCCTTTGCTCTTCACTAGCTCAGCCAGCTCAAGAACCTGTTTCGTGGAGCCACTGAAGGAAATGCAGATAACCACGTCACCAGGCTCCAAAAGAGTGGTGGAAAGAAGCTGCATATGGAAATCCTGGTAGCATAGTACATCCATACCAATACGCAGTAGTTTGTACTCTAGATACTGAGCTGCCAGATTCGATGTACCAAACCCGCAGATTAAGACCCTTTTGGCGTTGAGCATGGCTCTCACAGCTTTTTCGAGGCTATCTTCCTCCATGATATTAAGTGTGTCCATGATGGCCCTGGCGTCAGCTTTGAGCGCTTTGGCAACCGCTTCAGTTAGGGTATCGTCGGGGGTAATCTCTTCTGACAGACTACCGCCGGATTCCACCGTTTTGGCCAGTTCGATTTTAAGCTCTTGATAGCCAGACAGACCCAGTAGTCGTGCAAAACGTATTACCGTGGTTTCGCTGACATTGCAGTTCTCAGCGCATTCAGATATGGACAAATATATGACCTTATCTGGTTTTTCAAGGAGGAAATCAGCCACTTTTTTCTCTGCTGGTCTCAAGGAAGGATAGATACTCTGGATCTGGCTCAGCACAGAGTTTGTGGGATATAGTTGCTCCTGGGACATTAATATTCACCTCATCTTGCTAAATCACTGCTAGAGATAGCCTACCACATAAGAGCGGCCTTAACAACAAATCAGGGCCTTTTGACCTTGGAATAGAGCTAAACTACATAGANNTCGTACNCTGAAGGATAGAAACAACATATTGCTTGACATAGGAAAATATATATACTAAGCTAAGGATGTAGGTTAGAAGTATTTGAGCCAAGATGCCAGAAGGGGATGCTGTCTCACAATGGATCAAATGTGCAAAAAGCGAAGTGTAGTAGCGCATACCGATGATGGGCCTCAGGCCTATAGTAATTACTTCGATCAAGTCGAGCAACTATTCTCTGTGATACGGACAACACAGGCAAGTGCCATTCAGAAGGCGGCGGCGACCATCGCCGAAGCTATGGCCCGGGACAATATCCTGCATGTTTTCGGTACTGGGCATTCGCACATGTTTGCCGAGGAGCTTTTTTACAGGGCGGGAGGCTTCGCCAATGTCAATGCTATCTTGGAGACGGGGCTGATGCTGCACGAAGGAGCAGCTAAGAGTACCGCACTAGAGCGTTTACATGGATATGCGCCCATATTGCTAGACCGCTACGACATAAAGCCTGGTGATGTCTTGATTATTGCATCGAACTCAGGCATCAATCCGGTACCAGTAGAGATGGCAAGGACGGCCTGCCAACGTAAGCTAGCCACCATAGCCATTACCTCCCTTAAGCATTCCAAAGCTATGGCATCTCGTGACATTGAAGGGCAGAAGCTATATGAGGTAGTGGATCAGGTAATTGATAATTGCTGTGAATTAGGAGACGCCAGCGTGACCATAGAGGGGATGCCGTATCCAATTGGTCCTCTATCGAGTCTTGCTGGTATTTTGATACTAAACAGCATTATGTGCCAGGTGGCCCAGGGACTGGTTGCCAGGGGTAAAGTGCCCCCCATATATGTGAGCAGTAATGTTGGTGTTGGCGATCAGGTTTCATCTCATTGGGTAGCAGCATTCAAAGATAGGATAAAACATCTATAAATCAAGCGAGGAAACGAACTCAGGTTTCGTAGTAAATCAGGGTAATAATTTTGGTGTTTAAAAATATTATGGAGGTGCGAACCGCATGACTAAGAAGAGCCAATTTTTTTCAGATATGCCCGAAGATCTGTATTTTGGCCCGGTTTTCGATGAGGAAGAAGTTGAAGCCGTAAGCCAAGTGATACGGTCGCTGAGAATAACTCAGCTGACTAGCAATGTTGTTAAGGAGTTCGAAGAAGCTTTTGCCGATTATGTAGGTGCGAAAGAAGCCATCGCCCTCAACTCCGGTACTGCTTCATTGCAGACGGCCTTGGCTGCTTTAGGCGTTGGACCTGGTGACGAGGTAATTGTACCGGCTTTCACGTTTATAGGAACAGTTGGGCCTGTCATGCAACAGCACGCAACCCCGGTATTTGCCGATATTGATCCAGAGACATTCTGTTTGTCTGTTGAAGATGTCGCCCGCAAAATAACACCGAAGACGAAGGCCATTATGCCAGTCGACCTTTTTGGTCATCCAGCTGATCTTGATCCCATTCGAGAATTGGCAGAAAAGCATGGTTTGGCGATGGTGGAAGATGCCTGTCAATCCCACGGTGCAAAGTATAAAGATGTGCGCCTGGGCAGTCTTGCGAAGGTTACTTGTTTCAGTTTCCAGGAGACTAAGAACATGACCACCGGTGAGGGTGGAATGATTACGACAGATGATCCTAAGCTGGCCGCAGTCTGCCGCCAGATTCGTCACCAGGGCGAGGAGACTTGGGGAGTCATCAGGCGTGTTGGATACAACTACAGGATGACAGCCTTGCAGGCCGCTATCGGTAAGGTACAACTGAAGAAGCTCGATAAGTTTAATGACATCCGAAGACAGAATGCAGCTATCTATACTGAGGCACTGTCTAATCTGGAGCTGCAGCTGCCGGTAGAAAAGCCTTACGCATGGAGTGTTTTCCATGTCTATTCTGTGCTCATACCTACGAGACTTGCTAGCCAAAGAGATGAAATAGTGAACGCTCTCTTAAAGAAGCGGGTTCCGGCAGCAGTCGCCTATCCCAGCCCATTATATACCAGCCCTGTATTTGAGCACTTAACGGGTCCTTTCGATTGCCCGGTAGCAGAAGATGTCTCCAGCAGAGTTATCACGTTGCCTACCGCCCAATCGATATCTAAGCCCATAGCAGAGAGAATCGGAGCAATCACACGGGACGTTCTAGAATCGTATCTTGCCTGATGACGCAGAAGGCAGCAGCCACCATTAATTTGCACAGCATCCCATCACGTGCGTTTTTGCTCACAAACACTTCGGACAAGAAGTGACAATGACCAAGATCAAGGCTAGGCGACGGTTTTGGCTGAACAGACATAAAAGGAGCGAGACCAATGCATATAGGTTTCGGTAAAACAGATATTACCCCAAAGCTTGGAGTTGAGCTCTCTGGGTACGGCTATTACCTGGATCGGCGGGCTGCGGCGATCCTCGATCCTTTGTATGCCAGGGCGGTGGCGCTCAAAGATGATGAGCGGACCTTACTGGTTGTCAATTGTGATCTCATCGGTTTGCCTAGCTCCATGGTGGAAGCTATCAAGTCAGCTTGGCAGAAAGAGTTCGGGCTAGATAGCCAAGATGCGCTACTGCTTTCCATTCACACTCACTCCGGCCCGGCTACCGGCGTCTTGCGGGGCTGTGGGGAGCTAGATGCTCAGTATGCAAGCGACCTTACGGAAAGGATCATCGGGGCCGGAAGGGAAGCCCTTGGAAATTTAGTCGCGGTAACCGGGATTTCATCCTTTAAAGGCACTGCCAGCGGTATAGCCTGGAATCGGGTCTTTGATGAGCAGGGACCAGTAGATGATGGTGTATATGGTCTTATCTTTGAGCGGGAAGGCTTAAGACCTCTTTCCCTTGTTAGTTTTGCCTGCCATCCGGTAACTTTGGGCCGCAATGAGGAAGTCTCTGCCGATTATCCCGGTAGGGTGGTTCAGCACCTGGATGAGATGGGCTATGAATCTATCTTCCTATGTGGGTGCTCAGGCGATATTGACCCCGCGATCAATGCGAGGAGCTGGGGAACTGGTACAGAGGCCACTATCGATGACTACGGTAGGCGTATTGCTGAGGCAGCCACGGAAGCTATGAAAAAGGCAGAGCCTATGCAGAATGTGACTCTCGACAGCTTCGAATTGGCAGTGGAGCTGCCTTTGCAACCCTTGACGGAAGATGTGATCCGTAAGGAAATGGAAGAGGCCGAGGCTGCGAGGGAAGAAGACCCAGCCTACGCCCGGGTGATTGAAGAATGGGTACGTGCCATGGAAAGTCAAAAGCAGGGGACAGAGACAGCCACTATCCAAGTGCTCCGGATAGGAAAGACCATCTTGGTTGGTTTTCCCGGCGAAACCTTCACCAAGCTAGGCCTGATCATCAAGGAGGCTCTACCGGGCTGGCAGGTCATGACCCTGGGTAATGCCAACTGGGTCATGCGCTACATTCCGGTAAAGGAAGACATAGAAGCCAAAAACTATGCTGCTTATGATTCCTGTCGGGTGTATGACAGGCTGCCATTACAGCCAGGGGCAGGAGAGCATTTGGCTNANACTGCTTTGGCTGCAATCAAAGAGTGCTTTGCCATAGAGCAAAGGCAACGGTAGCTCACTAGGGGAGTCTATAGCCTTTTGGAAATAGAGGCGATGATAATATAGCGTCCCAGGCTTGGTTTGCGGAGATGTAAGGAGGTGCTGCCGTGGCAGAGTTAATACTAGGTATAGACGGAGGAGGCACTACGACTAAGTGCGTTGCCTGCAACCTCAAGGGGGAAATAGTCGGTCAAGCTACAGCCGGGCCTTCTAATCATCAGACTATTCCCTGGGAAAGGGTAGCCAAATCGCTAACGGAAGCCATTGATGAAAGCCTCGGGGAATACAGTAAGGAAGATGTTGTTTCCATTTGTGGCGGGATGGCGGGAGTAGATTGGCCAGGATCAGAAACACCGGTTCTAGAGCTTTTTCAGAGGTTGTTTCCCCAGGCGGAAGCTGCTGCTGTGCCCGATGTAGCCATTGCTCTTCATGCAGTAATCGAGAAACTCCCAGGCGTCATCGTCATCAGTGGGACCGGGGCCATGGGATATGGCGAGGATGCAGAAGGTAACGAGTATCGGGCCAGTGGTTGGGGGTATCTCTTGGGAGACGAGGGTAGTGGCTATGATATCGGAAGAAGGGGACTACAGGCTGCCACCCAAGCCTTTGATGGCCGGGGTCTTGAAACGAAGCTGGTAGAATACGCATGTGAGTACTTTGAGGTGGACGGTCTCCGGGATATCCTGGACATTGTCTATGGTGGAGGCTGGTCGCCGGATGTAATGGGTGATTTTACACCATATGTGGTCAAAGCTGCTGCTGCCGATGATGAAGTCAGTTGCCGTATCTTAAAAGATGGCGGAGAGAGCCTGGCAAAGGTTGCACTATCCATTCTCGGACAGATGGGTGCCCTGGGTGATGCCATCCCTGTAGGTTTAGTGGGAGGAGTGTTCACCCATGCCGGGCCTGTACTCCACAGTAGGTTCGGTGAGATGCTCAAGTCTAAAGCCCCTAAGGCAGAGATCATCTTAAGTGAATATCCCCCCATTTTAGGAGCTTTAGTTATGGCACACAGAAGATACGGTGGTGTCGACGAAAGGGCATTCCGCTTGAGGGTTGCCGAGGGTCTCCGGAAACTTTAAAAGACAAAAACCCCCCATCAGGCATTACCTGTGGGGGGTTAGTCTTACTTAATCCCGGTAGAGAAACTCTGCTACCCGGTCTGCATAAGGCTCAAGCAGATTGAGATCCCAAAGCAGCTGGAGAATGGTATACCGATTTCTAACTTCCTTGGCATATATTACGCTTTCTTTGACAGTATTTTCAGTGAGACCCACCGCTTGCGGGCGGCTGGGTCCTTTGGTATCTAGAAGCAATTCTTCCGCTTCCGAGGCGGTGGGTAGAGTATTGATCACATCTTGGATCTCTTTCCAGTGCTTTCTTATGGAGCCGATTCGCTGCTGTCTCTGCTGTGGAGAGTTCTTCCCCGCTTTTTCTTCCAGCAGGATGATCTCCTTCGCGGCAGGTCCGAAGACTCTCTCGATCTCTTGTCGCCAGCCAGCATCCATCGCGGGTGTGGGGCTAGCTTCTATTTTCTCAAAATCCAGGTGGGCATTTCTTAGATACTCATAGAGCTTTAAGACAATCACCGTACCGATGCCCACCTTGGCACCGTGGAGAACTGCTTTCCTGCCTGCAAATAGGTAGCGCATTTCCCAAAAATGGGAGAGGTGATGCTCGCTTCCCGAGGCAGGGCGGGAGTTGCCAGCATAGCTCATGGCAATCCCAGCCAGGATCAGGGCTTCGGTTAACTGGCCTATGGCCGTCTTGTCTCTGTTAATCAGGCCATCTTTACAGGCAATAGTCCGCTGCAAAGCCAACTCCATCATAGAGGCGATGGTCTCACAGTAATATTCGCCATTGATGATACTAGATAGCCTCCAATCGCAGAGACAAGTAGACTTGCCAAGGATATCGCCAAAGCCCGCGGCGATCATGGGCATAGGCGCATCGGCGAGAATGTCTAGATCAGCGATGATGGCTTCGGGGGTATGGGCCTCGTAGGTTGTTTTGAGGTTATTGGTTATCAAGGGAGCCACTGTAGAGGCAAAGCCATCCATGGAAGGGGCCGTGGCTACGATAAAGTAGGAACGTCCCATTCTATGACTAATAAATCGGCACATGTCGTTAATGGTTCCGGTGCCGATACCAATTACGAGATCGCAAGCAGTATCAAAGTGCATGAGTAAGCTTCCGATGGCAGCTTCATCGGGCACTACCTCAAGGGTCTCAAAGAGGAAGTACTCATGAGGAATACCGCTTGCTTGTAAATACTCCAAAACCTTCCTTCCCGCGACCCCATAGGTATTACTATCGGCAACCACAAAGGCCTTTTCATGCCCCAGCTTTCTTATGAGTTCTGGCAGCTTGGACAGAGCCCCGGAGGCGATTTCAACTGTTTTTATATCAGAAGTATGGCTCTTGCCGCAATCGCATTCAAAGGGGCTATCTAGAAAATCGGTGAGGGTCATTGTCTCGAGAGTCATAAATAAAGGCACCTCTTGTTCTTCCATATATTCTATCCTTGATCTTCTGCTACTTCGCCAAATCTAGCATGAACATGCCCAGTTCATAGGTGAATCGGATGGCTTGATCATGCATCCCATGGGGGAGTCCATTGGTGAAATTATGTATCTCATAGGTGAAATCGCCTTCGTATTCGATTTCCTTTAGAGTTTTCATAATGGGTTCCCAGACTATGGTGCCAAAATACGGTGCGATGTGATCGTCTTTTTCACCTCTGTTATCTGCAACATGTAACGCTTTTAGGTTCTTGCCGATGGTTCGTAGGGCCTCACATTGATCTACCTTCGCTAGGTGGGCGTGGCCGAAATCCCAGCAGATGCCGAAGATGGGATCATCGAGCACATCCAAGAGCTCCAACAGTTCTTCAGTAGAGCTAGCGTAGCGCCGGGTTTCCCTGCTTTCGATCATGTTTTCTATGGCGATGTTGACATTATGCTTAGCCGCTAGATCAGCATATTTCTTAAAGGCTTCCACGTTTGCCTCAAGGGACTTCTTNTAGGAATACCAGATATCGTCATGGACGGAGCCGGGGTGAATGACTAGCCATTTAGCACCGACNAACCCAGCCCCGATGATGGATCTTCGCATGAGTTCTTCATTCCAAGTTTCTTCCTCAGCACTCAACCCTCCCCACTCATAAAAGTGGGCGTGGGCCTGGGAGAACTCAATACCGTAGGAGTCGGCTAGTTCCCTTAGCTTTTTAACCCAATCCTCCCAGTTGGGTTGGGTCATGGGCAAAGTGCCCCTTGAATATGTGGCGTAGTTCATATCAAGTACTCTGTAACCGGCTTTGAAACAGGCTGTGATGCTCTCCTCACAAGTGTAGAATANNTCTTCTCCCCAGCAGACTCTTTCATGAATACAAGTGGAAGTAGATAGTCGCATTTTACTAAACCCCCCAGATAACTTTCAATCCAAAGAGATCATATCATAGAGGCGGCAGTTTTTTCAGCTGTTTGTACCTGGGTTAGTGAGCGGAAGCTGCATCGCCCTTCAACTGGCCATCAACAAGCAAGAACGGGCAAAGGACCCTTCTTATTTCTCATCGGCAAGACCAACACCGGCCATGAAGTATTCATGCAGCACGAGTAGGACTACTAAGGGCGGCAGCGCAACAATCAGGGCACCGGCCATAACGACACCCCAGTTAGTGACTCCCTGTGCGCCACCACCGGAAAGGATCTTTAGGCCCACTTGCACCACTTGTCTGGTGGGCACTGAGATCACGATGAGGGGCCATAGATATTCGTTCCAAAGATAGATGAACTGAATTACTATCATGGCACCTATGACATTTAAAGACATGGGTACTAGGATCTTGACCAGGAATCTCAAAGGTCCTACTCCATCGATTCTGGCAGCATCCACAATGGATGTGGGTATGGACATAAAGTGCTGCCTAAACAGGAATATCCCGGTAGCGCTGGCCATATACGGGATTGTCACAGCGTAATATGTATTGCACCAATGAAGGCTAGCCATGACGTTAAAGAGTGGCACGATAATCACTGGTACCGGCAGCATTAGGGTGAGCAAGACGAAGAAAAACCAGAAGGTCTTAGCGGGAAAATCGAAATAGACGAAGGCCAACGCACCGAGGAGGGCGGTGATGATCTTACCTGCCGATCCCACGATGGCGATAAATAAGCTGTTTAGCATCATGCGGCTCAGTCCGTATTGACCCCAGGCAGCACTAAAGTTGGCCCTTGCTGCCTTGCCGAAGGTTAGCATCGGCGGGTACCTAAGTACCTGATCCGAGGTCTGGGTGCTCTTGATGATGGCAAAGGCAATAGGTGCCGCGATGATCATGAGTAGAAGCACTAGTATCATATAGATGACCATAGTGCTCAGGGTTTGTTTGCGCTTAGCCCGGATATTTCTCTCATCCATGCGAATCTTAGCCTCCATAATGCACCATCCTTCCTGTGGTGCGGAACTGAACTAGGGTGAGTGCCACAACGAACAGAAAGAGGATCAGGGATTGGGCGGCGGCAAGGCCGGAATTGAAGTTCTGAAATCCATCTTTGTAAAGCTGGTAGATGAGGAGGTTGGTGGCATTGGCAGGTCCGCCTCGGGTCATGACATCCACCATGCCTACTGTATCAAAGAAAGCATAGTTGATGTTAATTACCAACAAGAAAAACGTGGTGGGCGACATGAGGGGGATGACAATATACCAAAGCTCTTCCCAGAAGGACGCACCATCTACCTTGGCTGCTTCCATGAATGATTCTGGGATGTTTTGCAAACCGGCTAGAAAGAATACCAGATTATACCCTAGATTATTCCAGATGGCTGTTACTATCAACATGGTGAGGGCCAGCTTGCCGTTGGAGAACCAATCAGGTTTAATACCGGCCACAATGTCGATCAGTCGGTTGACTAGGCCGGAATGGGGGTTGAAGAGAAACAGCCAAATGGTGCCTGCCACCACCGGTGACAATGCATATGGCCATATCAAAGAAATGCGAAGTGCTCTGGCGGCTTGGAGTTTTCTATTCAGCAGCGTCGCCAAGGCAAAGGATAGGCAAAGGCCGATCACTACCACCAAGAAGGCAAACCAGATGGTGACGGCCATAGCCCTCAAATACTCGGGTGATAAAAACAACCGCCCGAAGTTTTGCAGCCCCACAAATCGCTGTCTGGCACCGAAGAATAGACTCTGATACGTACTGGTGCGGAATGTTTGGGCCGCGGGATAGTAGATAAACAGGCCACATATGACAATGGTGGGCAATAGAAAGAGATAAGGCAGTNCCTTACCCGGGAATTTGGCCTGCATAGTATAGTTGCCTCCTAACGAAAGAATTATCCATGCATAAAGTAGTCTCACAAACCTGGAAAAGAGTCGCTCGGCCAGGTAGGTGGTCGAGCGACTCTTTCGTGAAGACTAGAAAAGGCTATTATAGTCACTAAATGAGCGTTCTACTCTCGTTTTGGCGTCCCGGAGAGCGGCTTCCACGGAGGCACCACCCATGACTTTCTCAAAGGCCTCCTCGAGAATGGTGCGCACCTCTTGGAACCTTCCAATAAGGGCGCCTTGGGTTCCAATACTCGCTTTGGTTTCCAGGACTTGATCTAGGGCAACTCGGAAGTTCGGGTTCTTTCGAAACCATCCTTCGTCATCTAGCAAATCAATGGCGCTCTTCCGTACCGGGAAGTAACCGGTGGACTGATGCCATACAACCTGCTGCTCTGGCTTGCTCATCCAGATGAGGAATTTCTTAGCTGCCTCCAGTTCAGCCTGGGGCTTATTGCCCACCAGCCAAATGGATGCTCCCCCGGGGACGACGCCCACCCTTGATACATCGTCGGGCACAGGTAACTTAGCACAAATCACCTCAAACCCAGCATCTCTGCCGGCATTGGTAAGGAAAGTCACATCGGAGGTAGAGGTAATCTCCATGGCGACTTGCTGACCCATGAACAAGGCATTGGCCTGATCCCAGTCCTCAACACCAGGGTTGATCCATAGCTTTTCATCGTAGAGTTCTTTCCACCAATCGAAGACGTGCCTCATCTCAGGGGATTCAGTATAAATAGTTGTCGGACGATCTGTCCGTCCGTTATCGTTATTTACAAGTGGAGCTCCCTGCTCTGCCATCCATTGCTCTACAAACCAGGTGTGTAACGGCCAAGTGATCCCGTAAGGAGCCGCTTTCGAGGCCACTATTTTCTTGCTGGCCTCCAAAATTTCGCCAAATGTTGATGGAGGATCGGCTGGATCCAAACCAGCTTTGCGGAATAGGTCGGCATTGATATACAAAATGGCGCTAGATGAGTTAAAGGGCATGGACCACTGCCTGCCACCAACGCGGTAGTAGTTGATCACAGCATCTACATAGTCGTCCCAGTCTACTTCTCCAGGTTGCAGGAGGTCTTCAAGGGGCACGAAAACACCGGAGTCAATGGCAGCCCTGGATCCTACTTCATATATCTGCACGCATGTGGGTGCAGTGCCGGCTCGGGCTGATGCTACGGCGGCGTTAAGTACCTCGGGATATGTACCACGAAATACCGGCTCGACCAAAACTGCCGATTGCTCAGCATTGTACTTACTGATTAGCGACTCCATGGCTTTGCCAATATCCCCGCCCATGGAGTGCCACAAGGTGACCTTAACCGGAGCTGCCGAGGCCAAAGAAGCTACGCAAAGCAGTACGATGAGTGTGAGTAAGCATATCCTCTTCATAGGTAAACGCTCCTTTCATTGTGTGAACTAAATACCCTCCCAAATCTGGACCGCTACCCTCCTTTTGCCACATCGATAAACCCCTATGAAAGATGTTCTGCATTGTAGAGTATAGTCCTGCTATTCTGTATATTATTGACACTTTAGCAGGGAGGGGTGGGAGCATCGGCAACACTACGTTAGTCCATTTGCGGGATTGCCATGGCTATGCACGGCATGTTGCATGTCCAGGGAAGGGCGCAATTGATTTTCAGGGAATAGAGAGGCGGAGGATATCCTCCGCCCGTGTTAGTCTCAATGCTTCGAGTTGGTGATGGCTTTCAGGAAAGCCTCTATTACGGTGGGATCGAATTGGGTTCCGGAATGCTGTTTTAGCTCAGCTATTGCTCCCAGTTTAGATAGGCTCTTCCGATAAGGGCGATAGCTGATCATGGCGTCATAGGCGTCGGCAACACCGACAATCCTCGCCTCCAGTGGTATCTCCGTCGCCTCTAAGCCCTTGGGATAGCCTGTGCCATCCCAGCGCTCATGGTGAGCCAGGACATAGGAGGCTATTTCCGACATATCTTGCACCGCACTCAGCAGCCGGTATCCCACCTCGGGATGCCTGCGAATCTCTTTCCATTCATCTTCGCTAAGGGTGGTGGGTTTATTTAGAGTGCTCTGATCTACGGCGATTTTCCCTATGTCATGAAAGAGCCCAACAAGCCCTAGTTCTTTGACCTTCCAATCACTTAGGCCAAGGGCTTTACCAACTAGCTGGCACAACTCACTTACCCTTTGGGAATGCTCTTCTTCCCGTTGGTTTTTTTCAAATAGGGCAGCCATCAAGGCATCGATGGTCTCACTGCGAAGCCCAGGGCTTTGATACAGCTTGGTGCGATACATATGGTTCTCAGCTTTCTTAAAGATACTGCTAATTTTCTCATCGGGGCGGGTCTTTGTTTCCCAACCGAAGGACATGGAGACTAGCAGTGATTCAACCTTTTCCATCTGTAGCGATTGCTCCATCTGGGATACAACTATCTCTGTATCCGTCGCATCTGTCCTAGGAAGTAACAGGATAAACTCATCGCCTCCCCAGCGGGCCACTATGTCACTATCCCGGGAGTTACTGCCAAGCACCTCGGCTGCTTTTTGGAGCAGTCTATCGCCGGCGGCATGACCTAGGGTATCGTTGACCAGCTTCAATCCGTTTAGATCAGCCATGACGATAGACAAGGGAAGGTTATTGGCAGTATCCAGTTTGTCAATGGCCTTTTCCATGAACCTTCTGTTGTAAAGCCCGGTTAGCTGATCGTGATAGCTAAGATATTCTATCTTTTTAGCGCGGGCCTTTTCTAAAGTCACATCACGGAAAACTAAGACAGCGCCACTGACAAAACCTCGTTCATCTTTAATGGGCGCCGCGCTATCGGCAATGTGCTTCCTTTGGCCGTCTTTGGTTATCAGTACGGTATGATTCGTCAGACCAACGGCAATACCGGAGTGCAGCACCCTACGTAGCGGATCTGCTTGTCTTTCCCAGGCCTCTTGATCTACCGTCACAAATACCTCATCAAAGGGCTTGCCCACGGCTTCTTCTTCAGACCAGCCCGTCAGTTCTTGAGCGATGTCGTTAATAATCTCTATCCGACCATCTTGATCAGTTGTGATTACCCCATCGCCTACTGAAAGCAAAGTGGCCTCCAGGCGCTCCTTTTCTTCTTTGAGGGCTATCTCGTGTCGCTTTCGCTCCACCGTACTCCAAGTATTCCCCATAAGCAGGGCCACCTGATATACATCTATATCGTCGTAGGGTGTTTCCTTATTGGCGAGGCCAATGACGGCGACAATCCTTCCCTCGTCATAAACAGGCAGGGTCATGTATCTATCGATATGTACATGCCCTGGGGGATAGCCCTTTTTTCGGGGATCTGGCTTCTTGAAATCGTTGACCACTATGGCCTTCCCTTGCCTAATCGCTTCTCCCCAGATTCCAGTCTCGTCTAGATTGTAGACTGTCTTTTTGTCGGTGATATGGCACTGATCTAGAACCATCTTCGACCAAGCATTCAGGGTCAGCTTCCGTCTCTGATCATCATAGAAGAAGATATACCCGATCTTACTGCCGGTCAGCGCCACGGATTCTTGCAAGGCATAATCGACTAGCTCCTGTACCGATTCCGTTTGATGCTGTAGGATCCTAACCAGACTCTCACTTCGCTGCAGATTTTGCAGGTTCTTATTTTCAACCTGCTTCCGCCCCCGGATATTTGCCATCAGCGCTATGATTACCCCAAGTTGAGCTAGGGCGAAGGCAAGTAAGGAGCGGATATTACGCCGTTTTGATGCTTCCAGGGCTTCTTCAGAGCGCTTCCAGTCAGTTATGTCCAGCAAAGTGCCAAATACGGTATTGGTCTTAGGGTTATACTCGGCAATGGAGTGGACATAAATCAGCTGGCCGTCAGAAGGCCGCTTTGCTTGAAACTCAATGTCATAGGGTTTACCCTCTTCAATAAGCTCCCGTAGCGCCCTTTGGCGGATCTCTTGGTAGTCGGGCGAGATAGCCTCAAGTGACTCCTCCAGGGAGTGTTCACTCGTAGCCCGGCCCAAGATCTGCCTGGCACCTTCCGAGAGGGTGATTAAGCCCTCTGACAGGTGAAGCTCCCAGGAGCCTAAGCCGGTAATGGCCTCAGCTCTGCGCAAGCGAGCGTTTTTGTCGAGAAGCTCTTGCTCCGCTTTGTGCCTCTCGGTGATATCATGTATCACTGAGAATAACAGATTACTTTCATCGCCGCCAACGGGATACGAATAGACCTCCACGGTGCGCTCCTCTCCTGTGGCCAGGCGGTGGGGGAATATGAAGTAGTTGCGTTCTTCATTTAGGGCGGCTAGTCGCTCTTTTTCTATCTCAGCAGCGGAATACGTGTGGATCTCGTCTATGTACATACCCTCAAGCTGGTCCAACGGGTACCCATAGAACCGAGCAGCCGCGGCATTTGCCCCCACAATCTCACCGGTGACGGCATCAATAAGCATCATAATTGTACCATGGGTGTCTAGGGCCTTTTCCCAAGCATCGGCCTCTATCCGCATACCAGCTATGGCCGAAGTGGGCCACGCAAAGAGGGCTAGACAAAGGCCGGCAAGGACACACAAAAAGTATCTTGCTAACTGCACCTTCAAGCTAACTCCTTTTACCAATGTGATTCGTGTTTATCGGTAGTCGGGTAGGGACATATGTTACAAATATGTAAGTTGGTTACTATTTAGTTACATCATTCTCCAGCGTTGCCATTATCTGAATCTGCTCTATATAAGATCTCTTCTGTGGTATTTGTGCTCATTCCCAAGGCCGGTGAGGGACTGCGTTCGAGGATGGATAAAATGGTGCAAATCTTTGTGAACAGCTGTGATGCGATTTACATAAATTAATGCCAAAATATGCCTTTCCCTTAACACTTGGCAGATTATATCACTGGGAGTAGACTCCGTCAAGGCTAATGTTGGGTTTTTGTAATTCTTCCGTAATGTCATGTTGAATCTATTCTGGTAAAATGCCACCTATGAGAGAGGAAACATTCAACATGACTCAACAAGAAATGACCAAGCCAAGAGTCATCGACCAAACTATTGCCAGAAGCATCACAGTCAAGGAGGCCGCAAGATTACTTAACCTCAGTGAACGTCAAGTATTAAGGCTAAAGAAATCCGTGGCTACGTATGCTTCCTTATTTGACAACCTAGCACATCGCCTTCTAAGGCTTTGCATCAACTCGTCTAGCCATGGGATAACACCCAAAAAAACCATATGATCATAATGGCTTCGACAATGAACTTCAGCACAGTTCCACCCAACAGGCCTATCAAGGAACCGAAAGCTGCCTGGAAAGATTGGTCTGCTGATTTTCCCCTAAATAGTTCTAAGGCGAAGGCTCCAAGGAAAGGCCCGATGATTAAACCCAAGGGGCCAAGGATAAATGGGCCGATCAAGATACCGAGAATACCTCCCCAGATAGCGGCAGAGGAGCCGCCGTACCTTCTGGTCCCATAGGCGGTGGCGGCATAATCTGTGGCTATGGTGATAAGTACAGCTAAACCTTGTACTATATAAAAGCCGAGGGTTAGGTTCTCAAATCGGGTAAAGAACCCATAAACGAGCATCCCCAGCCAGACAAGGGGTGCACCGGGTAGGGCAGGTAGGAGTGTTCCCACAATCCCCATAATAAACAAAATGACGGCGATTATCATGCCTGGGATGGACATGGTATGGCCCCCTTCAAGTTTCATTGTAGTGCAGTATATTCTCTATTAGCTTGGTCTTCACCTTGAAGGTTTTGTGTAAAACAGTCTTGACAGGTACCAAGAGCCTGGGTAGAAGTGGAAGGCACTTTTTGCATATAGAGGATCTAGACATTGTCGACGGTACACCGCTTTTGGATATCAAGCCATATGTGCCTCGCTTCGATGAACGGACCGATGTGCGGACAGGGTGGCTGGAAGAGAATGGCGATAGGCTAGAGAAAACAAGGGACGATGGGAGATTCATACCTTGATGATCGGTAGATTACCGTTGTGGGAGGGGGTGGCGGTGAAGGCCTGGAATGATTTCCATTAATCACTGTAAGTAGGAGAGCCTCTTACATCTACATACAGAGGCTCCCTGGTTCTTTATATCAATGAGGTTTTTCTAAACGGCCCTAGGGCTCTCGGTAATATACCATGGCAGGCGGCAATGGTCATGCCGTAGTTGGTTATTGGGACACCGGCATGGGCAGCAGCCTCCAAGCGAGAGCACATGGCCCTTCGGTTAAGCATGCACCCACCGCAGTGGATGATGAGCTTGTAGCGGGTGAGATCCTCGGGGTAATCCCCTCCTTTTTGCCATTCATAGACTAGGGCGCCTCCCACTTTGGCATCGATAAGCCGGGGGATCTGGACAGTCCCTATATCATCTGCTATGGGGTGGTGGGTGCAAGCCTCGGCGATGAGCACCATATCGCCAGGTTGTAGTNAGTCAAGGGCCTGGGCTCCTTGNGCGAGTAGNTTTAGGTTACCTTTATGACGGGCAAAGAGGATGGAAAAGGAGGTGAGGGGCACCGATGGTGGGACCACCTTATCTACCTCCTGGAAGACTTGTGAATCTGTTACAACTAGCTGAGGAGAGAAATGGGGCTCTGCAAAGAGCTGCCCCAGCTCTTCCACCTTTACAGCTACTGCCACGCCGTTATGATCGAGGATGTCTCTGATGGTTTGGACCTGGGGCAGGATTAATCTTCCCTTAGGTGCTTGTTCATCGAGGGGAATCACTAGGAGAACTATCTCACCTGGATTGATGAGATCGCCAACAATTGGCGGCTCCCTTTGCTCTTTAGCTTTTGCAGCTTGCTCACTAATGGCTTTAAGCAGTTTGTCTCTTCCTGCCTGGGTTTTGGCGCTTACATGTACGTAAGGCGGAGAAGTTCCTCTAGATGAGCTGGGTCTATGGCCGGGGCCCGGACTGGGCGAGGAACTCTCCGATGAATCCTGCTCGTGATCGCCTATGTCTATTTTGTTTACCGCAACGATATACGGAACCTGCTTTTCCTCTAGATGAGCGTAGAGTTTTTGCTCAGGTTCACCTTCACCTTTTGGGGCATCGATGACTACTATGGCTAAATCTGCACTGTCAATAGCTTTTTTCGTCCTCGTGATCCGAGCCTCAGAAAGCAGGCTGGCATCGTCTACCCCAGGGGTATCGATAAAGACGACAGGGCCCGTTCCATGGATCTCCATGGCCTTGTGCACAGCATCGGTGGTGGTTCCGGCAATGGAAGAGACTACGGCGACGTCCTGCTGGGCCAAGGCNTTGATTAAGCTGGACTTGCCGGAGTTCATCCGCCCCAAGATAGCGATATGATACCGATTTGACCTAGGTGTCTTATCCAAGCTCATAGCAATCCTCCCCTTGGTGAAATCAGAAGTATAGATCTCTTTGACCTGTCTTGATGGCCTCGAGCCTTCTCTTACACTCATCGAGAAGTCTGGGCTCGACTTCCGTTACCGCCGCAGCAATAGCTGGTGCGGCCGCCTCTATGGTTGCCGGCGATGCGTAGTCACAGAGGTACTCTTGAAATGTCAATATGGCATTGGGTTGGCAGAATTCGTGGATATGGCTGCTTTTGGCCAAGGACATAAAGGCTTCTCCCGTTCTGCCTTTTCTGTAACAGGCAGTACAGAAGCTGGGCAGGTAGCCTGAAGGCAACAGCTCTCGGATGATTTCATCTAGACTGCGGTGATCGCTAACCTCAAACTGGGGGATGTCGTGCTTGTGCCTGCTGTATTCACCTACTCCAACCCGAGAACCAGCGCTGATTTGTGAAATACCTAAGGCTATGACTTCNTCGCGAAAATCTGAACCCTCTCGGGTGGAAAGAATCATGCCTGTATAAGGCACAGCTAGTCGCAGGCAGGCCACAATCCGTTTAAAGTTATCATCGGATACGAGATAGGGGAAACTCTCTAGTGATACACCGGCGGCGGGCCGTAGGCGGGGGAAGGAGATAGTATGGGGACCTACCCCATATGTCTCATCTAGATGGCGGGCATGGGCCAGCATGGCCACTGTCTCAAAGCGCCAGTCGTATAGTCCATAGAGAACTCCGATGCCTACATCGTCAATCCCACCCTGGATGGCTCTATCCATAGCAGTGGTATGCCAGTCATAATCGGCTTTAGGTCCGCTATGGACTGCTTCATATGTCTTCCGATGGTAAGTCTCTTGAAACAGCACATAGGTGCCGATATCTGCTTGCTTGAGCTTTCGGTAGTCTTCTACCGTAGTGGCGGCGATGTTGACGTTTATCCGGCGGATGCTGCCGTTATCTGATTGGGTTTGGTAGATTGTATCCATGGCTTCGGTGATATAATCGATGGGGCAGTTTACGGGGTCTTCACCGGCTTCTAGGGCGATGCGCTTGTGACCCATGTTCTGAATGGCTATTACCTCTTGCCGTAGTTCATCTCTCGTCAGTCGGCGCCGCGGGCTAAGGTTGTCTCGCTTATAGGCGCAGTACCTGCAGTTATTCACACAGTAATCGCTGATATACAAAGGCGCAAAGAAGACTAATCTCTTGCCGTAAATAGTTTCCTTGATCTTCCTGGCCACAGCATATATCTCTTCTATGAGTTCAGGGTCATCTACCCAAAGTAGAGCCGCTAGCTCCTCTAGCTCAAGTCCTTTAAGCTCCTGGGCTTTAGTAAGCACATCCCTCACAGCTCCGGGGCTGTATCTGGTTCCTTTGGCCAAAGCTCTATGGATTTTGGCATCGTCTATGAAACTGCATTCATACCTATCTTTTGACATGTGTATTACCCCTTCCCCAAGGTGGTTTTGGGCTATCGCCTCTGTCGGGGCAGACGGCCATACCCAACGCGTAAATGTCTTCCTTTGCCTGTTCAATGGAATTTCCAATGATGTCTCCATCGGCTTGTGGTTTTCCCGGATAGATGCTGTAGCTTTCTTTGTACCTTGCTGGAGTTACATCCAGCATCAGCACATTGGCACCGGCAGCTAAGGCTAGGCTCCTGGCATCCCGAAGAAAGGGAGTTATGGTTTTCCATGACTCATCGTGCTTACCTACAACCCCCAGGGCCGTAGTGGCAGGCATATGGGCATGGGGGACAAGGAGGCGAGCTATGGCCATGGTAGTGATGGTAGAGCGTACGTTAGCGTCTATCGCTGGGTTTGACGCAAGAGATTCAGAAAGCCCACTCTCCATCTGGTACTGTCCCAAGGGTGTATCGGGGTGGGGAATGAATGGTCCAATGCTAACCATTTCATACCCTTCATCCCGGCACAGTAGTAGGTCTTTAGCGACAATGCTTAGGTCCTGCCCTGTAAGGCCTAGGATAATCCCAGATCCGATCTGGTAGCCCAGCTGCCGCAAAGAGGCCAGACACCCCAGGCGATGAGCCAGGGTTGTAGTGGGTTTAAGCTTCTGAAAAAGCTCTGTATCACTAGTCTCAAACTTCAAGAGGAATCTATCTGCTCCCGCAGCCCGGAGTGCCCTATAGGCCTCGGGAGTCATTTCCCCGGTGCTTAAGGTTACAGCGGCTCCAGTAGCTTCTTTGATCTGCTTTACTGCGTGTTCTAGCTCGGCAAGGGGGTAGCCGGGATCTTCCCCTGACTGCAAAACATAAGTGCCGAAACTATGCAATTTATGGGTCTTGATGGTCGTTTCCACCATTTCCTCCGGTCTCATCCGGTAGCGGGCAACCTTGCTGTTGCTTCGTCTGAGACCACAATAGAGACAGTCTTGGCGGCAGTAGTTGGAAAACTCAATAATAGCCCGCAAGTGAACGCACTCACCCAAAGTAGCTGCTCTTAGCTGATGGGCAGTTTGCCAAAGCTGTATTTCCTCAATGGGCCCCGGTGGGGTGAGTAGCTCCATGACTTCGGCAGGAGTGAGGTCCTTCCGATGAGTTATGGCTCTCTCCAACAGCGCAAAATACTCAGGGTCAATGCAGCGGCCTTCATCTTGGACGCCAGAAGTCTCGTTTCTAGCCTCTGCGACGTTCTGAGCAGTGCCGGAGTGTGACTCTAAGGAGTTTTCCCGGCATTTGCCAAGGTTCATCAGAGGGTCAGATAATCCCAGGCAGGGCCGAAAAGACCGATTAGTCATTGCCTTTGCCCTCAAGGGGCACTAGTGTAACTCGGGATTTGACACCGTCTATAGCTCCGAGCTTACCCGTCATGGCACCGATGGTATCGGTGTCGCCATCGAGAATCAGTGAGATGACAGAGATCTGCCGATCTTTATAGGGGATGCCCATCCGCCCTACGATGATATCGCCATATTCACTCAATATGCTGTTGACAATAGGAGCCGCTGCCAGGCGATCTTGGATTATGATGGCTGCTACACCGACTCTGCTTTTCTTGGTGGCGTTTTCTCTTTTCCTTTGCTGAGCACTATCCATGCTGGTATACCTCCTAGCTCTTCGTTATTGTTCGGTTTTGGGGTAGGGTAACACCAAACAAAAAGCCCGTCCTGTAGACGGGCTAATGCTCTTCATATGGGTGATAGACCCCGTGAGGGGCCTAATACCTGCACCTCCCTAGGCCCTAGGGTCGCACATTAAGCTCCCCCGTAAGCGTCGGCAAGGTACCTTCAAAGAACCATTAGCCCTAAGGCTCAGGTGTTAACCCTACCCGCAGGCAACGTCGCTTAATTGTAATCCAGCCAGTAACTTGGCCTAATGGCATTGTATCACTGGAAAGGGGGCTTTGTCACGGGCCTTTTCTCCGGCNAGGTGTTTTCTTGGCTTGGGGCGAATTTATCAGAAAGGACAGCAAAAAATGTCCGGTCTCTCTGACAATTTGTACTATAATGAGCTTAACGCTGCAGCGAGGAGTGGACCGGGTGGGGTACATAGATTGCATACAAGCAGTCATTGATTTCATCGAAGAGAATGTCACGCAGCCGATTTCCATTGAGACGTGTGCGGGAGTAGCTGGTTTCTCTAAGTATCACTTTCATCGGCTATTTGGGGTATACGTGGGAATGCCCTTGATGGAGTACGTGAGAAAGCGGCGCCTTGCCTACGCTATGCTCGATGTTTGCCAGGGAAAGCGCATCTTGGACATAGCCATGGACTATGGCTATAGCTCAGAGCGGTCCTTTAGCCGGGCATTCATGCAGGAACACGGTAGCCCTCCCAGTCGATTCCGGGATGCAGCATATATGCTGCCGGAAAAACCCATGCTTGCTGAACTGTACTTTAAAGGTATAGGAGGTAGTGCGGTGGTTGAGGGAGTGTACAGTGATGTTAGGTTTGAAGAGCTAGAGACTATGTATGTGGCTAGCTCCATTCGGGTGAGCCACACGCCGGAAGATGATGTCATCGAGTTTATGACAAGATGGGCTAAAAAGAACAGCATTGATCCTAAAGCTCGGCGCTTTGGATTCGATGTCCCGGTGTCGGAAAAGGAGCACAGCGAAGGCCTGCGGGGCTATGAGTACTGGATTCAAGTTCCCCAGGATACCCCGGTCTCTTGTGGCGTCGTATTGAAGAGAATCGAAGGATGCAAGTACGCAGTACTTAGAATCACTGATCCCTTTGCTGACCCCTTTGAGCGAATCCCCGGAGGATGGCGGAGGCTTGTGAAGTGGGTAGAAGATAATGGCTATGGCTTTGTGTGTTACAATCAGCGGTTTTGCTTGGAAGAGGTCCTAGAAGAGAACGGCACTACGTATATGGATGTCTATCTGCCCGTTCGGTAGACGCATAGGCGTAGGGGCGGCAGAGTGTGATGGCCAGACTAGCGATCTCTGCCGCTTTTGAGCTGGATAGTCAAGGCTCCGGGTGAGCGAGGGCTGTTAAAGCTTCAGCAGATGATACGAAAACAGATCGCCCGGGCTCATCAGGTCCAAGATTATGGTACCGTGGAAGTGCTGGAAGAGGTATTACTGGACAGAGAAGACTTGGGATACCGTCTCTACAGCGTGCTGGAAGATGACACCCTTGCAAGGGGTATGGAGCATTTGATGCATGAAAAGGGGAATAGAGCCGGGGATCGACCTATGGATCCAA
>JGI24707J26582_10000206_pt1 | contig 43368 bp, 39 predicted proteins | sample BioPla1DNA1_FD_26582 | JGI IMG/M metagenome (IMG submission 26582)
TAGAAATTCGCTATGAACATTAGCCCTAGCGGAATTGCAAAGGGGAGAATGCGATTCTCTCTAACTAGCAAGTCTAATCCTAGAACAATGAAAGGTAGGAAAATCAGCCCGTCAATCCACATCGGATTCATTATTTCNACAACGCTATACGCCATTAATGCATATAGGGTGGAAAATATGACTACTCCCATATCTCTACCACCNTGGGATTTCTTTAAATAATATGCAAATGCGAATCCGCATGAGCCAACTTTGGCAATTTGCATTAAGAGTAGCCCCTCTGTAATAAATGCACGTGGAACAAGTAATGTAATTATACTGAATGGACTAGCTAGATAGTATCCGATAATGCCCATGAATTCACCGGATAAATTCCTGCTCCATGAGTAGAACAAGCTCCCATCAGAAAAGACTGCATTCTTTAGCTGTTCGTAATAATAAACATACTGCCCGTTTAAATCTAGTACAAGCACGGAACCATCACCAAAAGGCCAAATTCTAAAAAAGGCGTAAGCAACTGTCAAAATAAACGCTGGCAATATAAATGAAAGCCATAGATATTTGTTCTTTTTAATGTTATTCATCATTTCCCTCTCCTTTTTCATTCATTTNAAATTCGCTATCTAGCTTATGAGAAATAATATACCGTGGGCGGAACTTTATCTCCTCATATATTTTTGATAAATAATGCCCGATAATGCCAAGACTGAACATTATAATACTGCCGATTATTAGTAGGAGAAGAATAACTGTTGAGAATCCCTCCTGTGAAATCCCAGTAATTTTATTATATAATGTATTAACTACCATAACTAATGCGAATATGAAGAATGCCCCTCCGCATAATGTTACTATCTGCATTGGCAGATTCGAAAAGGAAGTTATCGAATTAATCGCAAAGACGAATAGCTTAGAAAAAGACCATTTTGACGTGCCGACCTCCCTCGGTGGAACATCGAAATGTATTGTGTGCGTCTTATAACCTACCCAACTTGAAAGTGCCCTAAAAAAGGTTAATCTCTCGGGCATTTCATTTAGAACATCTACAACGGCTCTATCCATTAATTTGTAATCGGATGCACCTTTCAGATCAATTCCCGATGTTGTCTTTAGCAGTTTGTAAAAGCTGCCTGCGAANATCTTGTAAATTAAACTTTCCCTCCCACGGGATGCTTTTTTAGCTTCTATTACATCGAATTCGTTATTCTCCCATAGGTGGTACATATCTACTGCNACTTCTGGTGGATGCTGTAAATCGCAGTCCATCACAACGCAGGCATCGCCTTTTGCAGCTTTTAATCCGGCGAAGATTGCGCCCTCCTTCCCGAAATTGCGGCTGAAACGCAATGCTGTGATGAATTTCTTTTCTTTAGCGCATCGCTCTAGAATTCTCCATGTATCATCGCTCGATCCATCATCAACAAAGACGATCTCGAATTTTATCTCATTTTTATCCATTAACTTTTCTATAACATTAATGGTATTCTCGATATTCCCACTTTCGTTAAAAGCCGGAATAACAAGGGAAAGCAGCCGCATAATATCCTCCTTGCATTTATAACTCTGGTGTAATTTTAGCTAAGTGATGGATTAGCTAAGTAAAATTAACTTGTCCATATTGCCACTATAACTGGTTAAAATTATAGCAACTTTCAGCTATTGTGTCAATAGCATAAGTATTATATATCAATGTTTCATCATTTTATGCAACGTTCTCCCATTGCGGTCATATATTTATAACAGGGGAAATTATTCTCTTTTAAGAGGGGGGTGCATTTTGTGAGTGCTTTCATTGTTGATTATATCAAACCTGAATTGCTCATTCTTATCCCAACATTATGGCTACTTGGGGAAATCGTGAAAAAAACACAAGTGAAAAAGACATTAATTCCTTTAATCGTCGGCATATCGGGAGTATGCCTTGCTGGGCTATATATCTTTTCACTACTGCCTAGCTTTAATATCCGCTGCGTGTTAAGTGCTATGTTCGCAAGCCTAACTCAAGGCCTATTATGTGCTGGCGGTAGTGTTTATGCGCATGAAATTGCCAAAAATATAAGAAAAAATAAATAATTTGGCGAAAAGGCTTGACAAATCTATTCCCATGTACTATTATAAAACTTAATAATATTAAACCTACGATTAAGAGTAGTAATNCAAGATGTGCATTTTAAGAGAGCCGCCATATGGTGCGATGCGGCAATGTACCTTGAATGAATGGACTTAAGAGGGCGATGTGAAAGGCAATGCCGATTAGCATAGACGGGGATCTCAGCCCGTTACCAACTGAGCGCATATCATCAATTTTCATAGTAATTTGTATCGTATGCGGCTAAGCTGGGCGAATTTATTCGCCAATGTGGGTGGTACCGCAGGATATAATACTCCTGTCCCTATTTATTTAGGGGCAGGAGTTTTTGTTTGCAAATTTTTAAGGCTTAATTTTGAAAGGAGATTTTACCATGAGCAAAATACCGTATCGTTTTTATTTAAGTGAGGACCAAATACCTAAACAATGGTATAATCTGCGTGCCGATATGCCGCAGCAACCCGATCCTATGTTAAATCCCGAAACGGGGAAGCCACTAGCAACGCAGGATCTGTATCCCATTTTCTGTGAAGAGCTCGCCAGGCAGGAAATGGATGAAACTACTCGCTATTTCGATATTCCCGATGAAATACAGGAATTCTATAAGATATTTCGCCCGTCGCCATTAATACGTGCATATAATCTTGAAAAGGAGCTTGGCACTCCGGCGAAGATTTACTATAAGTTTGAGGGGAATAACACCTCCGGATCGCATAAACTCAATTCGGCAGTAGCACAAGCCTATTATGCAAAGAAGCAAGGGCTAACTTCCCTAACGACGGAAACGGGAGCAGGTCAATGGGGGACTGCACTTGCAATGGCTTGTAGTTATTATAAATTGCCGCTAACCGTATATATGGTAAAAGTATCGTACGAACAAAAGCCATACCGTAAAGGCGTCATGGAAACATTCGGCACTGATATAATACCTAGCCCATCTAATACTACCAATGTCGGTAGAGCAATTCTAGAGAGCAACCCCGACACAACGGGGAGCCTCGGATGTGCAATTTCTGAAGCTGTTGAGGCAGCTGTCACTACTGACGGATGCCGCTATGTTCTAGGTTCCGTACTTAATCAAGTTCTTTTACACCAATCGATAGTTGGACTCGAATCTAAAAAGGCGATGGAAATACTCGGCGAATATCCCGATATAGTTATCGGGTGCGCTGGCGGCGGCTCGAATCTTGGCGGGCTAATTGCGCCATTCATGCAAGACAAGCTGACCGGCAAGGCAAATCCGTACTTCATTGCCGTCGAACCTGCATCATGTCCATCGCTAACAAGAGGGAAGTATGCATATGATTTCTGCGATACGGGGAAGGTAACCCCCCTTGCAAAAATGTATACTCTCGGCGGTGATTTCATACCATCGGCGAACCATGCCGGCGGATTAAGATATCACGGAATGTCGCCAATTCTCTCTAAGCTATATCATGATGGGCATCTTGATGAGGCTAGGGCAGTGGAGCAAACCGCCGTATTTGAGGCGGCGACAATCTTCTCCAGATGTGAAACAATCCTCCCAGCGCCCGAATCGGCACACGCCATCCGTGCTACAATTGACGAAGCGCTAAAATGTAAGGAAACTGGCGAAGAAAAGACAATTCTATTCGGTCTAACGGGAACCGGCTATTTCGATATGAGCGCATATATGAATTACAGCAATGGAAACATGAACGACTATATCCCGACCGATGCTGAATTGCAAGTTGGATTTAACGGACTACCGAAGGTAGGCAATTCGCTATAATTAGAATCGCTCAAATTAATCTTATCATGAAAAGAACCTAGAAACATTGTTTCTAGGTTCTTTTTTTATACCGTGCGATCTTTAAAATATCTAACCTTATCATCTTCATTAATTTCCCTGAGTACTTTGCACGGGTTGCCGACTGCAATAACATTCGGCGGAATATCTTTCGTTACAATACTCCCTGCTCCAATGACGGCACCATCACCGATAGTTATCCCCGGATTTATAATTGTGCCGCCGCCGATCCACACATTATTCCCGATTGTAATGGGGAATGCGTATTCAAGCCCTTTTAGCCTTAAATCAGTATCGACAGGGTGACCAGCCGTAAAAACGCTAACACTCGGACCGAATAAGACATTATCGCCGATTGTCACCTTTGCGCAGTCAAGAATAATGCAATTATGATTAGCGTAGAAATTCTCACCGATAGTGATATTCTCCCCATAATCGCAGAAAAAAGGCGATTCGATATTGAAATTGCCGCCTATGCTATGAAACAACTCCCTAAATGCCTTTTCCCTAGGTTGGATTTGATCCGGATGCATATTATTAATTTCGTGAATCTTGCATTTTGTCCGTCTTAATTCTTTAGCTAATTCATCACCTGCATGATATAACTTACCAGCAAGCATTTTTTCTTTTTCCGTCATGCACGCCGCCCCTTTTTTTCAATAATAAAACTCCCGTTAAAGCATATTACTTTAACGGGAAAATTCATGGTGACCCGTACGAGATTCGAACTCGTGATACCGCCGTGAAAGGGCGATGTCTTAACCACTTGACCAACGGGCCTAAAGAATGGTAGCGGCAGTCGGACTCGAACCAACGACACTCCGGGTATGAACCGAATGCTCTAGCCAACTGAGCTATGCCGCCACATTTGCAAGTGCTTTTGCATGCACTATAAACAGTGACGAATTATATTATACATCATACCCCGACAAAAGTCAATACAATATTTCATTTTTTCTTATGAACATACATTGCATTTTATATGTCCTCATAATATTATTAAACCTATATACAACATTACCATAAATGGCGTTAAGCAGAATATCGTCATAGACATCCCCGTAACAAAGATAGAGCGAAAAAATCCGAAGCTTTTGACTTCAGTTAGATAATCATCCATCAGCAATTGATCTGAACAGGTGATTAGGTCACAATCCTTGCATCTTTTCATTACCTTTCCTCCTTTATCTATCCTATCTGCTTTTATATTAACACATTGTATAATATATTGCAATAGCTTTTGCAAATAAAATTTATATAAATAGCTTTATTCCGCATTGATGCGGTGATATTGCCCTATTTTGGATTACCATTACAATTTAACATTAATTCACGTGTTTGCCTTAATGGGAGCTGCTTAACGATATGTTTCTGCTTGCTTTCCGCATTGGTATAAATGACGATATTACACCTATGTCCCCATCTTTGGAATGGTGTCTGGCTAATTTGCATTTTCGCAATGCGATTCTTCGGCAGTGTGATTGTTGAGAATGAATACCTCCTGACATACCTGATTGTAATTGCTTCTTCGCTCTCCCCTATACCAGATGTAATAAATGCAGTGAATTTTACCATCAGTAGCCACACAAGCGGTATTGCCGACATTACTGCGACAAAAGAAATAAGCTGATGCCATGATGCAAATATCCCAATTAAAATTTTAGCAGCAACGGGAACGGCAATAAGCATCAATNCGGGGGGGAGGACATAACCGACTATNCCNCGTGGTGNTGGTTTCACNGTTGATTTCACGGGAGCAATTTCCGGCACTAACATTTTCATCGTTCCCTCTACTTCTCTTTTCGATGTTGCCGGAACAAGGACTGCTCTCTCATTCTTCTCTTTCCCATATCCTGCACAATACACGTATAATGATGCTATCGAAAATATCTTTGTTGTCAATGTTTGGCGCATATCAAGGAATGCNATTCTGTCCGCATTGATATGGTACTGCCTTTTGGTGAAAAGTCCCTCTTTTATATGGAGGTTCTTGTTACTCCTTGTAATCTCAAAATGCAAATGGCGCAAAACATTGAATATAAATGCCATTACCCAACCCGATAGAATTACTATTGAAATTGCTATTGCTATCGGCGGTATGCCAATTGCCAGTCGGTGCGAAAGTGTCGTTATCGTTGTTATCACATCACCACGCAGCTCCCTGCCAATTACCGCACCCGTTTGCGATATGAATGCCGATAGGAATATCACTCCCGAAAGCGAATTCGATGATATGAGTGAGAATACGATTAGATAATACCATTTCGGCGCATAGGATTTCTTTGTGCGATTTGATGAATCCTTTTCTAGGAAGTTTAAGGTGTTTGCATTTTCCTTCCTCACCGTGATTTTAAAGTCCGCCCTGCGCTTTGAGCCGGCATTTGTTTCGATACGCACCTTTACAGCGCCGAACGCACTATAAACTATAGTTTGCTCTTTTATCACCGTCGTTACAGCGCCCAGCGGAATCCTTGATTTGGAGCGGAATATGATACCACGCTGAACTAGGATTGTATCATCATCTAAAATGAAACTCATTCCTCGCCACCTTAGAATAGCATAAACTAATACCGATGTTACTATTATCAAGTCAAGCCATGCACCCGTCACCCACCTATATAGATCGAATTGTGTTGCTATTAATCCACGTAGTAAGGGGAATAGAAGTATCCAGAAGTTCTTAGATATACCCTCTATAATGCTAATAGGATGAGCATTAACCTTCATGTTTTTATACCCCTCTCCCGTAAAATGTCGACAATTTCCTCCGCATTCTCTCTTGAAAGAAATAGTAGGAAAAGCCTGCCACCGAGCGCATTGACAACAATGTTGTTAAGGGAAGTATATTTTGATAAAGGAGTCCTAACTATACTTATATATTGGACTGCATCATGCCTCATTATACTTTTCGTTTCTACAAATACACCGGATCTGACAATAATCTCACTTTCTCCAATTATAATGATAGTTTTTTTAATATAGAGTGGGAGGTAGATTAACGCTGACAAAATATATATAACGGCTATCAGCATCACTGCTATCCATGCAAGAGCGGGAAAGAATTTCAAATAATACCATGCGGCAATGCCAAGCACCGCACATAGCACAAGTTCAAGAAACTGTAATGTATATAATGCTATTCTAGCCGGTTTATACTTTCGCATTAACTCATCTCTCCTTAATAATATAACTGTAATAGTTTATGCCGTATCATGCATACATATTTATAATAGTGATTTATTATCGATATTGGGGGGCTAATGTGATCTCAGGACTATACGACAAAATCAATTCGTTCCTATGGGGATTGCCCATGCTATCCCTTTTTCTAGGAGTAGGGATTCTTTTTACGGTTAAATGCGGATTTTTTCAGATACGGCGCTTCCCCCATATATTAAGAAAAACCATCTTTTCATCACGGAAAAAGCATTCTAAAGAAAAGGGCGGAATCTCCCAATTTCAAGCGCTGACGACGGCACTCGCCGCAACTATGGGAACGGGCAATATTGTCGCCGTCGCAACTGCAATTACATTAGGCGGAGCAGGTTCAATCTTTTGGATGTGGGTATCCGCAATACTCGGCATGATGACGGGATTCGCTGAAAACGTCCTCGGTATATATTACCGCAAAAAAAATAAAGATGGCACATGGTCGGGCGGGCCGATGCCCTATATAGAAAGAGCATTTAAATCCACCCTCCCGGCGAAGTTATTCGCACTATTTTGCATTGGTGCTTCTTTTGGAATGGGGAATATGTCCCAATCGAATTCTATCGCCGCCGCACTCACATCATCGCTATCAATTCCACCAGTCGTGACGGGGCTAATCGTCGGCATTCTTCTCCTACTTGTAATAGTTGGTGGAATTAACCGCATTGGCAAGGTAACGGAGAAACTCATACCGATTATGTCCGTACTATATATGATAGGGGTAGGAATCATTATTGCTTTCAATGCTGGTAAAATCCCGTCCGTGCTTAGGGGAATCGTATCCGATGCATTTAGCTTCCGTGCTGTTGGGGGCGGAGTCGGTGGAACCGTTATCTACAATGGCATTAAATATGGAATCCGCCGTGGTGTATTCTCCAATGAAGCGGGGCTTGGCAGCTCCGTAATCGTTCACTGCGCAACCAATGCACGTGAGCCCGTCACTCAAGGAATGTGGGCAATATTTGAAGTCTTTTTCGATACTATTATAATATGCACATTAACGGCTCTATCCATTCTACTAACGGGCGTTGCCGATTGTGGAGCGCAAGGGTCGGCGCTTGTTATAGAAGCATTTAAAACCTGCTTTGGCGGATATGGTGTGCATTTCATTTCCATATCAATTACCTTTTTTGGATTTGCTACCCTTGTCGGGTGGTCGTACTATGGCGAAAGCTGCACTAAATACATATTCGGTGACAAAGGCGCAAAACACTATAAATACATCTATGTTGCCGTCGCCGTTATCGGTGCGGTCACTAGCCTTGATTTCGTCTGGGGAATTTCCGATACATTCAATGCATTGATGGCATTGCCAAACTTAATCGCCATTCTTCTTCTAGCGTCAACTGTGGTAAGAATTACCCGCAACTATAATCAGCGATATTTTGGCGGCAAACAAAGCATAAAGCCGATGTTATCCGCACACACTAAAATCCAAGCAGAGCAGGAAAGCCGCCCGCCTGAATAATCTTTCCACTTATTAGTTTAGCAACTTTTGCTCTTGCTTGCAAGTTTTTTATACAGTTCGTTAAAAGAAATAGGCATTCCCAGTAAAATATAGGAGCATTAAAAGCATGAAACGTTTTGGTATTCTTCTTATATTCGCACTACTTCTCACATCATCGTCAAAAGATTCATATGACGAACAGGTGCGTAAGAATCTTCTTTCCGGCACGATTCGCATTGCCGGCTCAACTTCAATGGAAAAGGTGACAAAGACACTCGCCGGCGCCTTCACATCGATGCACCCGAATGTTACTATTGATGTTCAGCTCGGCGGTTCAAGTTCGGGAATTGCACAGACACTGTCGGGCATTGTCGATATTGGCAATACTAGCAGAGAATTAAATCCCGCTGAAACGGGACTGCGCCAAACTAAAGTTGCAATAGATGCAATTGCCGTCATCACAAATAAAAACAATCCTGTCACGGGGCTTAGTTTAGGCGATTTGCAAGATATATTTACAGGGAAATATAATAACTGGCATTATCTTTGTGATGTGAATTTCCCCATTCTACCGATCGGTAGGGAGAATGGATCGGGGACACGCATGAGCTTCGAATCCATCGTATTAGGAGGAGAATCTCCACCTTTATACGGGCGGGAACTCGGTGAGGCTGGCTCGATAATATCAGCAGTCGCAAATTACAATGGGGGAATCGGTTATGTTTCACTCGCCTTTATTGATGAATCGGTGCGGATTTTGTCGGTTGATGGTTATATGCCTAGTGAGGATACAATACGCTGCGAAAATTATAAATTGCACTCGCCATATATAATGGTAACCCGTGAAGGGGAAAATCGTCCCCTAATAAAATCTTTCCTAGATTTTGTTCTTAGTAAGACGGGACAAGAACAGGTTAGAAAGTGCGGCTTAATTCCAGTTGGCTAATACATTTAGTATAAAGCCGCACATATAATACATTCTGTATGTGGAGGAATTCATTTTGAATGACGATACCTCTAATTCGATTTACATAAAAGATAAGAAACCCATCTTAGAATACCTAGTTGAAATTATTTTCATAATATGCGCCTTAATCGCTGTACTTGCCGTCGCATTAATTACAGTCTACATCATATCAACAGGTGTGCCAATTTTNAATGTAATCGGTGCTAGGGCATTCCTGCTCGGTGCAAAATGGGATCCTGCCAATNGGGAATTCGGCATTTTCGCCATGATACTTTCATCTATAATTGTCACCATGGGGGCAGTGTTGGTTGGTGTTCCAATCGCACTGCTCACCTCCATATATTTAACGGAGCTAGCACCGCCCACCATAAGCAAATGCATTACCATACTGATAGATTTGCTCGCCGGTATACCATCAATTATATTCGGTCTTGTAGGATCGGTCATCATAGTACCTTTCTTTGCACGCATTGAGGAAGTGATATTCATCAATTCCGCTACCCATATCTTCACTGGCGGTGCGAATTTGCTATCTGCAATTCTCGTTCTTGCAATTATGATACTACCCACAATAATAAAAGTATCGTCAACTTCTTTACGTGCGGTCGCAGAAGAAATAAAATCCTATTCGTTATCGCTCGGCGCAACGAAAATTCAAACCATCTTTAAAATATGTATTCCTACCGCACGTTCCGGCATCTTGGCTAGCATTGTTCTCGGGATTGGTCGTGCCGTTGGTGAAACAATGGCTATTATTCTTGTATCGGGCAATGTTGTGAATTTGCCGCTCCCGTTCAATGCTGTACGCTTTCTCACGACGGGCATTATGGCTGAATTTGCCTATTCGTCCGGAATTCATCGACAAGCATTGCTCGGCATCGCTCTTGTGTTATTTGTTTTTATAATGGCTATTAACCTGCTTTTACATATTGTGATAAAGCGTGGTGCGAAGAATGAATAACTCAATTTATAAAAGGACAACTAACATCGGGGATATTGCCGCTAAATTGGCAATTTACCTTTGTACTGCTATAAGCATTCTTGTAACATTGGGTATAATATTATATATATTATACAAAGGGTATAGGCATATCTCATGGAATTTTGTATTTACATCGGCATTTTCATATCCGCATGAAAATTACGGTATATTCTCTAACATAATCAACTCTCTGTATATTATTATCGGCACCCTAATAATTGCTCTGCCTATTGGAATAATCTCATCAATATACTTGTGCGAATACGCAAAACAGGGAATTCTCACATCTGTNATTGAATTCGCAGTAGAAATTCTTGCAGGTATTCCGTCGATAATTTATGGGCTTTTCGGCTATATATATTTCTACATACTGTTTAATCAAAGCTATTCTATACTGTCTGGAATATTTACATTAACATTAATGACCTTGCCAACTATAATTCGCATGACGGGGGAATCGATTAAATCAATTCCCGAATCGTATCGTGATGCCGCCATATCGCTCGGCGCACGGGAGCTTTTTATAATTCGTACTATAATTCTGCCATGTTCTCTAAATGGAATTGCCGCATCTATTACGCTTTCCATTGGGAGGATTATGGGGGAGTCCGCCGCATTAATTTTCACTGCGGGCATTTCATCAAGTATGCCGGCATCAATGCTATCGCATTTTACCGAATCGGGCGGCACATTATCAGTAGCATTGTTCCAATATATGCAACGTGGTGGCTCGGAAATGAAATACGCTTATGCGGCGGCGTCAATTCTTCTTATTATCGTATTGCTGCTCAATATTCTTACAATGTTCATTCGACGCAAGTCTAACTAAATTTTAAAAAAAGGGGGGAGGGCATTATCGTACATAATAAGATTACAGTTAGGAATTTATCTCTCCAATATGGCAATTTCCATGCGCTGAAAAACATTAATCTTGATATTAAGGAAAGGCAAATTACTGCCTTAATTGGGCCCTCCGGATGTGGGAAGTCCTCTTTTCTCAAGACTTTGAACCGTATGAATGACTTAATCCCCAATGCGAAAGTTAGCGGAAACATTATGCTAGATGGTGAAAATATCTACCGCCGTGGTGTAAATCTATCAATACTAAGGAAAAAAGTCGGCATGGTATTCCAGAGTCCAAACCCATTCCCCATGAGTATATTTGACAATGTCGCATACGGACCACGCATTCACGGTATTAAATCGAAGAAGATGCTCAGTAGCATCGTTGAGCGCTGCTTAAGCGATGTAATGCTCCTTGACGAAGTAAAAGACACAATGCGTAAATCTGCATTGCGTCTTTCTGGGGGGCAACAGCAGCGCCTTTGTATTGCTAGGGCGCTCGCCATTAATCCTGAAGTTATATTAATGGATGAGCCGACCTCTGCGCTCGATCCTATTTCTACTGAGGCTATTGAAGAATTGATGCTCAGATTAAGCGCTGATTTTACCATCGTTATAGTCACGCATAATTTAGCGCAAGCTAGGGAAGTAGCCGATTATATAGCATTCTTCAATTCGGGGGAATTAGTGGAGATGAACACATCAGCGCAGATTCTCACCTCGCAGAATCCACTAACAAGAAAATTCCTAATGGGGAATAGCCTCTAGTCATCACTGATTACCAAAAACACGGTTGATCTGCGCTACATATTCATCGCTCGGCGTGAACACCGTCTTTCTTAAATCAAATTCACCCTGCGGCTCGATATATCTTGCTATATCGCCGCCTTTTTCAATTGTAAATATGATAGCATCACGGCGGAAACTGAAATCAGCCGCATTTATATTTGATTTTGCCCCATTGATTATAGCGGGGAATGCCATATCTAGAATTGGAGCAAGCCGTGGTTCAAGATTTTGATTAATCATTTCAGAAAAGGCATATCCCATGAATTTGCAACGGGAAATTTCCCCATCCTCAAAGTTCGGATAGCGAAAAAGGTTTGCCAACATCTCACCATCTAGCAATTGCTCACCAGCATTAAACCCAATAGTAAGTCCGTTATCATCATTATAGCTAATGTCTTTCGGTACGTCGATTACAACACCGCCGATATAATCTACTAACTTTGAGAATCCCTCAACATCAAGCATCATATATTTTCCGAACTGTATATCAAATGCATTTTCTACGGCGCCTACCACCGATTGAACCCCGATTTTATCGTAGAATCTTGGTAAATTATATGTCTTTGTTCCAACCGTCGCCGTAATTTGCCAGGGAATCGGCGCAATAATTAGGCTATGCTCGATTGGACTATACTTAATTAGCACAAATCCATACGGAACGTCACCTTTATTTGAACAGCCAATTGCAAGCAATGTTATATCCTGCTCGGCATCAGGCTCGAACTGATACTGATCTATACTACTTGTATGCGTTTGTGCGCTCCTATAAATCGGAACTATCCCTGTTAGCAAAATATATGCTACCGCTCCTAAGAAAACTACACTTATCAACAATGTTAATAAGTACACCTTGATACCGCTTTTCCCTTTAAACATACGCCCTCCACCGCTAAAATAGCATTGTATAAATGGTCTGTATATACAGAATGTTGAAAACTCTGTTGAAAGTGTGGAAACTTCGTATAAAAACTAAGAATATTACTGATTGTAATAATGAGCTTTCAATATGTAGGATGCACTAACGAAAAGTTGCATTTCACCATATAAGGGTGTATATTTAGTATAGGTAGTTTTTTTATTTTAATTCAATTATATTTCTTCGTCGGACGTTCGAATGAGTTTTACCTCAACACCTTGCTTCCTTGCGTATCGGATTGTTTGCCCCGTTCCACTCCTAGGATCGCCGCAAACAGCTATAAGCAATGAGGAATTATCCACCATGAATACATTCCTTTTTCTCATACAAGCTTTATTATACGATTCGCTAATAATGTGAACTTCCTCCGCTTTATGAATATAGTTATTGTAGGCAAGCTTGTCAACCCCGAACCAACGTGATGCATATCCTTCATAGGGGATTGCGCAAATCAGCTCAATTTGGGGGAATTCCTGCTTTAAACCTAGGACAATCTCACATGCCCATAAATCGACGCCTCTAGCCATTCCCGATATGAATCTAGTATAGCCCTTTAGCAATGCCTCGTAAATCTGAAGATGCAACATACTTTTAATCTGTGATATAAATACGCTCTTTTCTGCTCCCTCGAATGGGAATTTCTCTGGTCGATGCCCCGAAAAACAAACTGTAACGTCCCTCATTATATTAACCATGCCTTTCCTACTTAAATGTCAATCAACGACCGAAAGTTGTTGATGTAAAATTATACTATATTAAATATATCATAAAAAGACCATATGTTCAAGACTAAGTTTACTTATATAAGGAGATATCTTATGCCAACCTTTTTAAAAAGAACATGGGCAACTATCAATCTTGATAATCTTGCTCACAACATTAAAGAATTAACAAGTCACTCTGGTAAAGATGCCATGGCGGTGATAAAGGCTAATGCCTACGGTCATGGTGATATCGCCATCGCTAAGGAGCTTATAGCACTCGGCATTAGGGAATTCGCAGTTTCAAATATCCAAGAGGCTATGCATTTAGTGGATAACGGCATAAATAACGACATATTAATTTTTGGGAATACTCCGGATTCCCAAATGGGGCTTTTAGCAAATTCTAATCTTATTCAAGCTATCAATAGCATTGATGATGCTATCACTTTATCAGAATTTGCATCTGCGAACGATATGCGAATTCGCACTCATATTAAACTCGATACTGGAATGGGCAGGGTGGGGCTACGTGGTAATGCCGCCGCCCTATATGACGATGTTATGAAGATCCTAGCACTTGATGGATTAAAATTTGAGGGGATATTCACACATCTTGCGGCTGCGGATAGTGAGGAACCCGCCGATATTTCTTATACGCACAGTCAAATCAAGCTATTTGATGATACTATTGCACTCCTTAACGCAAATGATATTATCTTCCGCCGCATTCATATATCGAATAGCGCTGGCAGCATCTACTACCGTGATGAATGTAAAACAAACCTCGACCGATTAGGTATAGCTATCTACGGGCACAAACCCGATTGTACGCATGATACGGATTTGCAGCTTAAGCCCGTAATGGAGCTTAAATCGACGGTGTGCACAGTTAAATCAGTTTCAAAAGGTGGCAGCATTGGATACGGGCGGACATTCACAGCTCAAAAGGATATTATAGTTGCTACCGTGCTTGTCGGCTATGCTGATGGTTATCCTCGGCTGCTATCCGGGGTGGGGGAGGTGCTCATCCGTGGGCAACGTGCGCCGATTATAGGCAGAATATGCATGGATCAAATCATGGTAGATGTAACGAATATTGATGGAATATCTACTGGCGATATTGTCACCCTCTTTGGTCATGATGGCGATGAATATCTCTCCCTAGATGAAATTGCAACCAAATGCGGAACGATTAACTATGAGCTGCTATGCGGTATCGGCATTAGAGTTCCCCGTGTAATTTATAAGAATGATAAGATTAACGGCATTATCGAATATTTATAGTAGAAATAAAACAGAGTCCGAATTAATTCGGACTCTGTTTTATTTTAATCTTCTAGTATATAGACATTAACTTCTTTGTTGCCCCATTGGCAAGCCTTTTTATAATTCGGATGGCTATATTTATCACCCTCAGTAAAGCCCATGAATACATCTACTAGGATTTTACCCTCGTGCCTGAAGCCGCCCGTATCCGCCGCTACCGCATATCCATAAACATGTTTATTATCAGTCGAAGTTATATATAACTTCGTTCCGTATGGAATTATTCTCGGATCGACTGCGACCGTCCCCACCTCTAGCTTTATACCGCTTGCAGTTCTGCCCGTTGGCGGTGCAGTATATGCAGTTGAGCGTCCAGTCAATACCTTGCTATATTTTAGCGGCTTACCGTCTTTGCCTATTTTGATTTCGCCAGCCGTCCCAGTGCTTACAACGGGATTGCGTGGAGCATTACCTTTAATGATAACCCTATCGACGGCATCTTTTATAATCTTCTCCTCAATGACTTTCTCAGAAGAAACTTCATTATCAATAAGAGTGTATTCCTTTGTAACTTGCTTTTCGCCATTTTTGCCCTTGACTTCTTCCTTGATTAGACCCTTTGTGAGGGAATTATCCAGCTTTTCGATAGTTTTGTATTTTATCGTTTCCGTCGTGCTGGAAATTCTCTTGGTTACACGGTTAATTTCTATCTCCATGCCCTTATCAACCAAATTCGTTGCCTTCGGTGTGATAATATCGTCAGGGTTTAGGACTACTCCAGCCTTTTTCGTGGCATCTTCGACAGTTCCTTCTAGCATTGGCACTTTAATTGTTTCGCCATCTACTAAAATGCTAACATCAAATGCCCTCTCTACCTCAATTTCATATCCGGGGAGGACTTCCTCCGTTAAATTGTAATTTACATCGTCATTTTCATTAACTACAATGCTGCATTGCTCTAATACATCTGCTACCGTCGCATTAACAACGGGGATAATGAATGTCTTGCCGTCAGCTTTTACTTTAACGTCGTATGCACGCTGAATTTCAAGCTTCATTGTATTTCTTCCCACTTGCTCAACTTCCAGTTCATCATACTCATCTAGTTGATAGCCCTTTTCAGCAAGTATTCCTTGCGGGTCGCTTAACATTGTGAATCCATATTCGATGTTATCACCATCATAAATATAGACTGCATTCCTAAAATATACTATTCCCGTGAAAGATAGTAGCATTACTGCTGATAGAATTAATAGTATCAACTTTGATACNCTTTGCGTACGCAGCATGGAAACAATNTTCCTCGTGCGAATCTGTGGTTCCATAATTAACTCCTTATCACTTGTTACAAAATCAATCTGCAATTACTTCTTTTATTTTTTTATTGTAACCGTTTGTAACCGATTTGTAGTTATTATAGTCCCGATAAGCTTTTTTGTCAATACCTATTGATAATATCTTTTTGTTAGAGATGCACAATTAGATGTCATAAAATGTGTTCTAAATATGTCCTATCTGTCAGCATACGGCAAATATCTGTCGAATCCTGTCGGCAAGTTATTCCTTTCTTCGGCAAAGTGCCAATTTTACGCCTTAAGAAATGCGCTTAAAATGGACAAGTTTTACCATAAATAGCGAAAAACATCCCCCTTTGCTCGCATAAAAAAGCAATGGGGGACTGCATTTACGGGTTAACCGAATAGTTCGGTGCCTCTTTTGTTATATATATATCGTGAGGGTGATTTTCCTTTAATCCCGCTCCTGTAATTTTCATGAACTGCGCCTTACTCTGCAACTCGGGTATATTCTTGCATCCACAGTATCCCATTCCCGCCTTTAATCCGCCGACTAATTGGAATATCGCCTCCGATAGATGCCCCTTATAAGGTACACGTCCCTCAACTCCCTCAGGAACAAGCTTTTGATTATTTTCTTGGAAGTATCTATCCTTAGCGCCCAGCGCCATTGCCGCTAGACTACCCATACCTCTATATACCTTGAATCGTCTACCTTGATATATCTCACTTTCGCCCGGTGATTCGTCGCATCCAGCGAATAGGGAACCTAGCATAACGGAACTTGCCCCAGCTGCCAATGCCTTAACAATATCACCTGAATACTTAATTCCGCCATCAGCAATTACCGGTATTCCGTGCTTAGATGCGGCAGTTGCTACATCGTAAACTGCTGTAATTTGCGGTACACCAATCCCCGCAACGACACGTGTTGTACAGATTGACCCCGGACCAATACCAACTTTCAATGCATCTGCTCCAGCCTCAATCAATGCTTCCGCCGCCGCCGCCGTTGCAATATTGCCCGCTATAACTGCGGTATTCGGGAATTGCGCCTTAACTTTCCTCACGCATTCGATAATGTTCTTGCTATGCCCGTGTGCGCTATCAAGCGCTAATGCGTCGACCTGTGCATGAACTAATGCCTGTGCCCGTTCCATCACATCTGCGGTTGCGCCAATTGCTGCACCGCATAGCAACCGATCACTTGTATCCCTTGCCGTATTTGGATACTGCACTGCTTTTTCTATATCTTTAATAGTGATTAGTCCCTTTAGATAACCATTATCATCAACTAATGGCAATTTCTCTATCTTATGCTTCATTAAAATCTTTTTCGCTTCAGGAAGTGTCGTGTCAGCCGGCCCCGTAACTAAATTCTCTTTAGTCATGACCTCGCTTATCCTAATATCATAATTTGTTAGAAAACGTAAATCCCTATTCGTCAAAATACCGACAAGCTTACCATCCTCAACAATTGGGACACCGGATATTTTATATTTCGCCATTAATTCATTCGCTTCATAAACATAGTCCTCGGCCGATAAGCAGAATGGATTCACAATAACACCATTCTCTGAGCGCTTAACCCTGTCTACTTCGTCCGTCTGCTCCTCGATTGACATATTCTTATGGATAATACCCATTCCGCCCTCTCTAGCAATAGCAATTGCCATTTGCGATTCGGTGACAGTATCCATTGCCGCCGTCAAGATTGGCGCATTAAGATGAATATCTTTCGTTAGTTTAGTCCCGACACTCACCTCATTAGGGTGAACATCACTTTCTGCTGGAATGAGCAGCACATCATCAAAAGTGAGCCCCTCCTTAACAAACTTTTTGTTGAAGTCTGTTTCTAACATTGACACACACATCCTCTCTATTTGTATTCTTATTATGATACCACTTTAACGGAACTTTATCAATAGCCATGACTAACAATTCTCATATGTTTTCCTTTGCATGCTTGTGCATTTAGCTAGATGCCCTCTCGCCAAGCTCTAACATAAATTCGAAACTGCTCTTGTCACCATTCATTCCCCAAGCATAATAGCGTTCATTATCTAGCCTTGTGTGTATTTTAAGCACATCGCCTTTTTTAGCTTCCGCTATGAAATTTATCTGGAATGCCTTCCACTCACGGTTGAAAACTTCCTCCGGGGCAAAGTCGCAAGCTATATCTGCATAAACAGCATTGTAAACATGCCCGTTTGCATCTATATCCGAATAGGAAATTTTCCTGCTTCCAGCAATTTGTGCACCATCCATCTGGAATTTCCCTAGAATTTTTGCCTTGACATCTCTTTTTTGATAATTGAATTTATAAGGGTAGGCGCTCGGCCTTAAAATATTCCTTGTCTGCGGATTCACAAGGACCCAAGCGCTCATAGCATCAATTTTTACATTGCCGTCCTTATCACGTATCTTAAATCCTCGGTTAAATGATGCGCCACGTTGGCTATTCTCCCATGTTGCCACTTCAATTGTTTCCTTATCACGGGGGAATTCATTTATATTCACCGCTATCCTTGATACTAGAAATACCATGCCATTATCCCATAAATGCTGATGTGATATTCCCTTTTCATATAGGTCGGCACCGGCAATTTCCGCCGTAAACCTTAGGATTGACGATAATTTCATATTCTTTTTATAGTCGCAATCGCTGAACATTAGTCTGCGTACTTCGCAAAAGTATCCATCTTTTCTATATTGTTGCATTTTATTGCCTTTCTCAGTATAACGTAAATCAGTTAACGAATCACTCGATAATGTCGCATCCCATATATGGAATGAGCACATCAGGAATTCTAATGCTGCCATCTTCATTCTGATAATTCTCTAATATAGCGGCAACCGTCCTACCAACTGCAAGTCCGGATCCATTCAATGTATGCACGAATTCCGCCTTATCCTTGATATTATCTTTAAAACGTATTTTNGCACGTCTAGCTTGATAATCCTCAAAGTTTGAACANCTTGAAATCTCAACATACCTATCATAGGAGGGCATATAAACCTCAATATCATATGTTTTCGCACTTGAAAATCCTAAATCGCCGCCGCATAAATTCACAACTCTGAACGGCAATCCTAGTAGTACAAGAAGGCGCTCAGCATCATTTGTTAGCTGCTCCAATTCCTCATAGGAATTCTCCGGCCGTGCGAATTTCACAAGCTCTACCTTATTAAATTGGTGCTGCCTAATTAGCCCACGTTGATCCCTTCCAGCGCTCCCAGCCTCGGATCTGAAACATGCTGAATATGCACAGTATTTGATAGGCAAATCTGCCCCCGTTAGAATCTCATTGCGATATAAGTTCGTTACGGGCACTTCCGCAGTTGGAATTAGGAAATACTCAGTATTCTCAAGCTTGAATGCGTCCTCCTCAAACTTTGGCAATTGGCCCGTGCCCGTCATCGAATCACGATTGACAATGAATGGCGGCAAAACTTCAGTATATCCATGTTCCGTATGCGTATTAAGGAAGAAATTAATTACCGCTCTTTCAAGTCTTGCACCTAAACCTTTATAGAAGTGAAAACGTGAACCGGTAACTTTTGCCGCCGCCTCAGGGTCTAGAATGCCAAGCTCTGCACCTAAATCCCAATGCGCCTTTGGTTTGAAATTNAACTTTGTCGGCTCACCGCTCCTGCGTACTTCAATATTATCTTCATCGCTCGCACCCATAGGCACACTTTCATGCGGTAGATTAGGCAATTCAAGCAGCAAATTCCTCTGGTGACTATCGAATTCGCTAACTCTTTTCTCCCACTGTTTAATTTCAGCGGACAAATCCTTCATCTTAGCCATGATGTCGTCAACATTTCCGCCCTCTTTTTTAATCTTAGGTATTTCCTTGCTGACTTTATTCTGCTCTGCTTTCATCGATTCGGCCTTTACTGCCGCCTCTCTCCTCAAAGCATCTACGGAAATTACTTCGTCCACTATCTCGCCAAGCTTTGGACTCCTTATTGATAATCTTTCCTTAACTTCATCAGCATTCTTCCTAATATACCTTATATCTAACATAAATATTGTCCTTTCAATTATTACTATAATATATGTTCCACGTGGAACAATCAAATATTCTGCTAAATCTCGCTCGTTAGCAATTTTGCTAGGTCCGACAATTCCTCTTTTGTAGTAAATTCGATCTCTAAGCTGCCCTTTTTACTTCCCATTGTCACCTTTACCCGTTTGCCTAGCGCATCTCTTAGCCCAATTTCCATCTCCTTATAGAAACTATCGGGCAATTCGGTAGGGGAGGGGGCTTTCTTCTTATCGGCATTACCCTCACTACGATGCTTTGCTGCTATCTTTTCAATATCTCGCACCGTCAATTCGCCCTTCGCCGCCCGTGATGCAATATCATCGGCTAGCTCCTTATCAGCTATTGATAGCAAAGCTTTCGCATGGCCGGCGGTTATATCTCCCGCCTTGAGTAGGCGCATTGCGCCGCTTGGCAATGCCAGTAAACGCAGCGAATTTGCTACTGCAGACCTTGATCTCCCGATTGTTTTCGCTACATCTTCCTGCGTCATTGAATAGTTGTCCATCAATTCACGGAATCCTTGCGCTTCCTCAAGTGGATTTAGGTTTTCTCTCTGCAAATTCTCAATTAAGGCAATTTGCATCGTTTGCGCATCGGTCAATTCCTTAATAAATACGGGCACTTCGTCAATGCCGAGCATTCTACAAGCACGCCAACGTCTTTCACCCGCAACTATCTGGTATGCGCCGCTTGGAAGCGGCCTTACCACTAGCGGTTGCAACAATCCGTGCTGCTTAATCGAATCGGCAAGTGTCGAAAGCGCTTCTTTATCAAATTCCTGCCGAGGTTGCCCTTTATTCGGTTCAATATCCGATAGTCGAATAATTTGTGACGAACGAGAATTATCCGTGCTATTATCATCGAAAAGCGCTTCAAGACCTTTTCCCAGTCCTGTCCTTCTAGACATGAAATCATCCTTTCACTTTATCTCTTTGGTCTTCTTTTCTTTGCTCCGTCCTTTGTTAATATCTCCATTGCAAGTTTCATATATGCTTGAGCGCCTTTTGACACTCTATTATAGTAGATTATCGGCTCTCCGAAGCTTGGCGCTTCAGAAAGGCGAATATTCCTAGGTATAACGGTATCGAATACCTTATCACCGAGGAATTTCTTAACTTCCCTGACAACTTGCACAGTAACATTAAGTCTTGTATCGTACATCGTAAATAATATGCCCATAATTTCAATGTCAGGATTGAATCTTTGCTTAACAAGCTTAATTGTTTCAATTAGTTGCGTTAACCCCTCCAATGAATAGAATTCGCACTGCATCGGAATGATTACACTATCCGCAGCAGTTAGACAATTAAGTGTTATTAGCCCGAGTGATGGGGGACAATCTATGAAAATATAGTCGTAATTATCCTTTATCATGGTTAACGACCGCTTTAGCATTGTTGTACGATTAGTCCTATCAACTAATTCAAGCTCCGCTCCAGCAAGCGCCGAACTAGCTCCTAGAACGGATACACCATCAAATTTAGTTTTAATTATCCCTTCTTGAATCCGCCTTTCACCCATTAGCACATTATAGCTTGATATATCCATTGAGCGCTTGTTAATACCGTAGCCGCTTGTTGTATTCCCCTGAGGATCCATATCTACAACTAGGACTTTTTTCCCGAGCTTACCGATAGCGGCGGATAAGCTAACAGAAGTCGTCGTCTTGCCAACACCGCCCTTTTGATTTGCTATCGCTATGATTTTGCCCACAATTCCACCTCCATAATGTCTTGTATAATGTCATATACTATGATTATATCATACTTTGCTATATTGTTGTAGGGGGGATGTGCATTTTCTGCGCTTTTTTCGGAATTTGGCATAAGGGGACCCCTCTGAATGTTCCACGTGAAACATTCAGAGGGGTGTAGGGCATGCAATGAAACTATCTATTATTATTTTTTGTAGGGATACGCACAACATATTCGATATAGCCATCACTTTGCACCTTTTGGCTTTCAGCATTAATGCCGGCGGCTTTCATGCTTTCAATGGCACGATTTATCGTATTTACGAATAGTCTAACATCATTAATGAGCAGTATGTGCTTCCCCTTTTTAGGCTTGTCCTTAGACAAAAGCTGTTCTATTAATGCCTCGGATTGAACAACATTTAGCTTATCTTTATGTATCTTTTCAATTATCTCTATGCGTCTAGATTCATCTTTTAATTTTAGTAATGCTCTTGCGTGACGCTCCGTCAGTTGATATTCGCATAGNAATTTCTTCTCTAAATCACTCAATTTAAGCAACCTTAGCTTGTTGGCAATTGTAGATTGCGCCTTCCCAAGCTTTACGGCGGCATCTTCTTGCGTCATGCCGTAGAAGTCAATTAGCTTCTCAATGGCATTTGCCTCTTCAAAGTAATCTAAATCTTGCCGCTGGATATTTTCAATTAGAGCAAGCACGGCTGAATCACGTTCCGAAGTGTCAACTTGAATACAGGGGACTACTTCAAGCCCCGCCATCTTAGCCGCACGCAAACGCCTTTCGCCGGAAATCAATTCTACTGTACCATCTCTTAATCTTCTTACGGAAAGTGGTTGCAAAATCCCGTTAGAGCGAATGCTCCCTGCTAATTCCATCAATTCTTCCTTACAGAAACATCTTCTCGGTTGATGCGGATTTGGCACAATCTTATCCACACCTATTTCAATTACCTTGCCCACTACTTTCCCTCGAATAGTATTGAAAATTGCAGCCATTTTAGCACGTCCTTCCCGTTATCAGATGTCCTCTTACATATAATGGTATTTGCTATTCCTAATATACCATAAATATTCGTATATAGCCAGAACTTTCGTACAAGGGGTTTCGTCAAACTTTGATGGTATACAACAAAAAAACCGCTTCTAAAGCGGTTTTTTTGAAATACGTGCGCTACTTCTAGGATACCTTGTCGGTGTTTGCGAAATCTTTTTTATAATAACGATCGTTCTTTCTTCTTCCGTCGGCAATTTATAAGGAATTATCCTATCAATTTTACCACCTAAAAGGGTAATTGCATTATTTGCCGCTTTGGCTTCCTCATCTATATCACGTGCCTTTAACGCTACGAACATACCACCAACTTTAACATAGGGGAGGCAGTATTCACTTAGTTCACGCAAATTCGCTACTGCTCTTGCCGTTGCAATGTCAAATTTCTCACGCAGATCCTCTTTCTTTCCACCGACCTCGGCACGACTGTGGATAAATTCAACATCATTAATCTCAATTCGTGCGCATAGCTGCTCTAGGAAATCAAGGCGCTTCCTCAAACTATCAAGCAATGTAATATTCAAATCATCACGATAAATTTTCATCGGTAAAGAGGGGAATCCTGCACCCGTGCCGACGTCTATTAAACTAGCACCGAGAGGAAATTCCACTAAATTCAAGGGTAGAATGCTATCAATGAAATGCTTAACNATAATTCCNTTACTATCCGTTATNGCAGTGAGATTCACATTCCTATTATATTCAACAAGGAAGTTCGAATATGTTGAAAGTTTCTCTGTTAAGGTGGCATTAATGGGTAGTCCCGCCTGTGAAAAAAGCTTATTCATCATTGGTATTACCGCCTTTACTAGCATTCTGCGTTAGCCAAATTACAAGCACCGATATATCCGCCGGACTTACTCCAGAAATTCGTGAAGCTTGCCCAACGTTCAAAGGGCGGTGCTTGGTTAGCTTTTCCCTCGCCTCAATCCGCAGTCCCGCAATGCTCATATAATCAATGTCATCGGGCAGCCTCCTACGCTCGAATCTTCTCATTTGCTCAACTTGTGCAAGTTGCTTTGCAATATAGCCCTCATACTTAATTGCAATTTCGATTTGGTCGGTAATTTCTCTACCCAGCTGNCGCCTTTCTTTATCGAATGGGCGNAGTCCCTCGTAGGTAATTTGAGGGCGCTTAAGAAGTTCCGCTAGCTTAATTCCCGTGGAAATCCCAGCAGTACCGGCACTTTCTAGATATGAATTAAGCTCTTTCGATGGGGGAATTGTTGTTTTCTCCAGACGCTTTCGCTCCATTTTTATTTGCTCAAGCTTTGTATGGAGTCGGTTTAACTTTTCATCGGATACTAGTCCTATCTCATGCCCTTTAGGAATTAGGCGCTGATCAGCATTATCCTGCCGCAAAATCAATCTATATTCGCTGCGTGATGTCATCATTCTATATGGCTCATTGCAACCCTTTGTCACTAAATCGTCAATCAAAGTGCCAATATATGATGATGCCCTATCTAGAATGAAAGGCTCCTTACCTTTGACTTTATGTGCGGCATTGATGCCTGCGATTAGTCCCTGCGCTGCGGCTTCTTCATAGCCGCTACTTCCATTGAATTGCCCAGCACCGAATAAACCGCTAATCTCCTTAAATTCAAGCGTTGGCAATAATGTTGTTGAATCACAGCAGTCATATTCAATTGCATATGCAGGCCGCATAATTTCGACATTCTCCAGCCCCTCAATTGAACGCATNAACTTAACTTGTACATCTTCGGGTAGGGAGGTCGCCATTCCTTGAAGATAGTATTCATTAGTGTCAAGTCCCATTGGCTCAACAAAGAATTGGTGACGATTCTTATCTGCGAATCTCACCACTTTATCTTCAATGCTAGGGCAGTATCTTGGTCCAACACCCTCAATTTTGCCTGAATACAATGGCGCACGGTCAAGATTCGCATGTATAATTTCGTGCGTTTCTTCATTCGTATACGTCATATAGCAATTGCGCAGATTCTTAAATTCCTTATCGCTATCGGAGGAGAAATTCATTACTTCCTCATCGCCCTCTTGCAATATCAGTTTATCAAAATTTAGACTGCGCTTATGCACCCGTGCGGGGGAGCCCGTCTTAAATCTTCTTAGCGAAATCCCTAGTTTTTTTAAACTCTGGGTTAAGAGGGTCGCCGCACTGATATTATCAGGACCGCTTTCATAGCTTTCATCGCCAATATGAATCAGTCCATTAAGATATGTTCCGCCTGCAACTATGACAGTCTTTGCCTTATATATTCCACCGATCCGTGTTTCAACATTCCAAATGCCATTATCATCTTTTGAAATGCTTGTAACTTCCGCCTGCTTTAATGCTAATCCATCTTGATTTTCCAGTGCGAGCTTCATATAATTATGATACTTGACCCTATCCGCTTGAATGCGCAGGCTATGCACAGCCGGCCCTTTACCACGATTAAGCATACGTGATTGAATTAAACTTGCATCGGCGGCACGTGCCATTTCACCACCGAGGGCATCTATCTCAAAAACTAGATGCCCCTTTGCCGTGCCTCCAATCGACGGATTACACGGGAGATTCGCAATTGTGTCAAGGCTCAAGGTAAATATAATCGTTCTGCAACCGAGCCTTGCCGCTGCTAATGCCGCCTCACAACCGGCATGTCCGGCGCCAATAACGGCAACATCATAATCATCCATAAAATATCCCATAATAACCTCCTTTTCTACTTACCTACACAGAATCGTGAGAAAATTTCCTCAACGACGGCATCGGTCACTTTCTTACCCGACAATTTTAGCAATTCCTCCGCCGCAAGATCTAATGTGATGCCAATAGCATCNAGTGTAATTCCTCCTTTTAAAGAGGANATAGCATCATCAATGTATCGGTGGCAATTTACCGCATGAGTGCGTTGCCTTTCGTTAGAAATTAGNCTGATTTCATCACCTAAATTACCATCATGTATTGCCCTTTTAACAGCATTGCTAAGCTTATTCACCCCGTCATCATCGAATGCGCTAAGTGTTACTATGCTTTTGAAATTCTGATATATTAACTCCGTATCAAGCACTTGCGGCAAATCGTTCTTATTTAGAATTGCAATAGCAGGGGAGTCGCCAATCCCAGCAATGAGCTCCCTATCTTCATTTGAAATAGCCTCTGACAAATCAAATACGGCAAGAATTAGTTGCGCCTCATCAATGCGCCGCCTTGCTAAATTTACTCCCATCGATTCTACAACATCATCGGTTTCACGTATTCCAGCAGTATCGGCAAGACGAAGAATTACATCGCCCAATTGCACACTTTCTTCAATTACATCACGGGTTGTACCGGCAATGTCCGTTACGATACTGCGTTCATATCCCGTAAGCATATTCATTAATGTCGATTTACCCACATTCGGTTTTCCCACAATTACGGTTGCTATCCCTGCACGGAGCATTTGCCCGTAGTCGTATCCATCAAGCAACGAAGAAATTTCATCCTTTGCAAAATTCAACTCAGAAAGTAATTTATCGTTCTCTAATTCGGGAATATCTTCCTCTGGATAGTCGACCCATGCGGCTATATCCCCACAGATAGATATTATTTTATTTGAAATGGCTTCTACCTTTCTATGCAATACACCATCACGTGTTGCAAGCGCCGCCTTATGAAGTTGGCTTTCATTTGCATTAATTATATCCATCACAGATTCAGCCTGAGTCAAGCTTAATTTGCCAGCAAGGAATGCCCTCTTGGTAAATTCGCCTGCCTGAGCGGGAATAGCCCCATTTTCAAGGCATGATCGGAGTACTTCACGTGATGTATATAATCCACCATGGCATGAAATTTCCGCAACATTCTCGCCAGTATAGCTATGGGGAGCACGATATATTAATAGCACTCCATCATCAATTTCCCTTCCGTTATTATGGATTTTACCATAGCATGCGGTATAACCACGCATATTTTCAATATCTCTTTCCCGTGCGGGTGAGAATATCTTTTTTGCAATATTAATAGCACTGCTACCTGAAATTCGTACTACCGCAATACCGCCAACTGCGTGCGGTGTCGATATTGCTGCAATTGTGCTGCCCATTACATTCCCTCCATTCTCTGCATAAAACAGCACCTAGCCTTGAGCCAGGTGCTGTTAGTTCTGTACTTAAATATCCAGCTTTTCAAAAAGCCCCACGTCATAATTTTTCTCATTTTTATCATCTGCGGTGATTTCCGGCGCCTTTTTCCTTTGATATTCTTTTTCAAACGATGTCATAAAAACATCACTGGATTGCTTTTGCGGACGTGGTTTTCTTCCGCCCCTTCTATCACGATTATCTTTATTATATCTAGGCTTCTTATTAGTCGATCTTATTATAACCTTGCGGTATGGATCTTCACCTTGCGACCTAGATGTTACACCCTCAACATTGGCAACTGAGGAGTGAATAATACGTCTTTCATATGGATTCATCGGCTCAAGAGTCGATGTTCTGCCCGTTTTAGCAACTTTCTTAGCTATTTTGTTTGCTAGATCTTCAAGAGTTTTCTTGCGTTTTTCCCTGTATCCGCAACTATCAACGGTAATTCTGAAGTATTCGCTATCACCTTTATTACAAGCAAGTGACGCTAAGTATTGGAGCGCATCCAATGTTTCGCCCCGTCTGCCGATGATTACACCCATGCCATCACTAACAATATCAAGAACAGCGCCCCCATCAACATATGTGATTTCTACACTTGCATTCTCGATATTCATCTTATCTAGGATAGTTCTAATATAGTTAGCGGCGATCTCCGCCTTACCTAATGTGTAAGTTGCTTTAACTTTTGCATCAGCTTTAGCTATCCCGAATATGCCTTTTTTAGGTTGCTCAATTACCTCAAACTCGATTTCTTCCAGAGCAACATCGAATTCCTGAGCAGCAAGCATCTTTGCTTCTTCGATTGTTTTTGCCTGAAAACACTTTTCTTTAGTCCTCATCTTCTTTAGGAGCCCCTTTCCGCATACTGGTCAACTTTTACTTCGATTAATCATCGCCGTATTTCTCAGCCATTCTTTTTCTAGCTTCGGCGAGTCTTTTCTTATCCAATTCTTTCTTGCTTAATTTCTTATCAACATCTTTACCATCTTCTCTATCGTCTTCAACTTCTTCAGCGTGCGTATAAATTTTACCTGTTTGCATACGTCTTTTCTCAACTTCAGCCTCTGCATATGCTTTTAACTTTTCAGGGTTATAAAGAATCCCCAGAATAATAGTTTGCCCAATAATGAATATATTCGATATAATCCAGTAAAAACCTAGTCCTACAGGTACTTTAAATGCTATCCAAACCGACATTAGCGGCATTGTATACATCATNATCTTCATTGAATTGCCAGCCTGATCCATTGCCGGATTGTTCTTTGCATTTATTCTTTGTGACACAATGGACGAAATTAGCGCAGTAATTCCTGATAAAATCGGTATCAATACCAATATGCTTTTTAATGTCGGCACCGCTCCAAAGTTAAGGCCNAATACNATTATATCGAATTCGTTTAATTTATCGGCAACATCAGCAGCAAGTTCCGTAAATTTCCCCGGATCCTCTTTAAACTGCATGAATGCCTCTAACTCGGTAACTTTGTTAGATTTTTCTATAATATAATTTATACTATCAGTAGGAATTCTCAATATATGAGTGAGGGGTTTTCTTACCACATCATAAATACCAATTACTAACAACAGTTGTATTATCATCGGCCCGCAACTTGCCATCGGATTTATGCCCTCCGCTTGATAAAGCTTCGCCATTTCCTCTTGATATTTCTCTTTATTGTTGCCATACATTTTTTTGAGCTTTTCAAGCTTAGGTTGGAAAAGAGCCGTCTTTGCTTGATTCTTTTGTTGTTTGATAGATATTGGCACTAAAATTAACTTAGTAATTATCGTAAAAAATACAATCGCAAGTCCATAATTCTTGAACACCTGATACAAAGCCCACATAGCCCATCCAAAGGGTATAGAGACTAGGTTAAGAATTCCACTCATTTAAACCTCCAAAAAGGCATATAAAATGCCCATCCATAATATTTATTTCACCGCTATTTTTGCGGTATTTTTCTTTTAAAAGTAAATTTCTCTGGCACGGGGTCTATCCCACCATCATTAAAAGGATTGCACCTACATATGCGCCATATTCCGAGCATCGTTCCACGAATCGCCCCGAATCGGCGAATTGCCTCCATCGTATATTCTGAGCAAGTTGGATAGAATCTACATGCTGGTGGGAGTAAAGGGGAAATTAGCTTCTTATATATTTTAATTATAAATATTAAAATATATTTCATCTTTTTCTCCCTCTACCACTGAACTGTTTGTCCATCGTTATTCTCAAATATTTTTCAACAACGGTTGACTTTTCTTTTGTACTTCTCACACGAGCAACAAATACAAAATCATACCCATTGGGGAATATAGGATAGCAATTGTTAATTGCTGCTTTTATAACTCTTCTTGCCCTATTCCTATTAACAGCATTGCCTATTTTTTTGCTTGTAGTTATACCAATCCTGTTATAAGGTAGGTTGTTTTTATTAAAATATAAAACAAATACCGGCGTTACAACATTCCTACCACGTTTATAAAGCCGTATAAAATCCTTATTTTCATTTAAACTAAACCAGTTTTTCGTTGCCTTTTGAGATTTATTCATACTAGAATTTCACCAATCTTCCATGCTCTTTTAAAGTATGAAAGTCGAATGTTAAAAGGAATGACCACAATTCTGTGGTCAACCCTCTTAGACTTGTAGCTTTGGCTATACTTTATTGTGAAAGTCTAGCTCTGCCTTTAGCACGTCTATTTGCTAGGATTCTACGTCCGGATTTCGTACGCATTCTCTTTAAAAACCCGTGAGTTTTCTTTCTATAACGCTTCTTAGGTTGATACGTTCTTTTCATTTATAAATCCTCCCCTCGACCAATGAATATACATTATTTTAATCTCTTTATTTTATCAGAACCTTGCAGTACATTATTATAACTTATTACATCAATGCTTGTCAAGTGATAAATCATAAAACTTTATAGATAGAGTATATAAAAATATAATAATTTACTCCCATAGTATTGTAACATTGAGTAAAATCTGATATACTATACATTAAAGAAATGCGGTTTTTTAACCTTGTAATCTTATTATAGGCAATTAAGGTGAACATAATATTAACAAACCGCCGTGCGCAACCTATTTAAACATCTTTTTAGAGGTTGCGCTAATGTCGCTTATTTGAATCTGCAAAAACCTTATTTTTTTAGGAAGGAATGTCGATGTATGGAATCCTTTTTAGAGGTATTTAATTTAGTTAAAGAATATTGTTCGTCGGAAATATCGGATATCAACTATAATTATGGGTAAAGCCACTTGAACCTGTTAGGTTCGATGATGGACAAGCCGTTCTATTTGTTAATTCAGAATTTCAAAAGAAAATTATAGAAGAAAACTACATACCTATTTTAGATAGAGCATTTACTAAAGTGCTTGGCTTTGAAGTTAAGATTGTAATAATTACCGAGAGTGAACTTAACATAAATGTACCTGCATATAAGGAAGAGGAAAAGCCCGCAATGGATGAAGATCCTAATATGAAATTCGAACTAGAGAAGAGTTTCGCCGGTGCTGAATACGACTATACTTTCGATACATTTATTGTGGGCAGCTCAAATGACTTCGCATATGCTGCATGTCAAGCAGTAGCCAAAAGGCAAACTGGAGCATATAACCCACTATTCATATATGGACCGTCCGGACTTGGGAAAACGCACTTGCTAATGGCGATTAGCCATGAAATAAGGAGGAATTCTCCCGAAACAAATATAATCTATGTTAATGGGGAGGCATTCGCTAACGAATTTATTACCGCAATTGGTAATGAAACCACCAGCCAATTCCATGAAAAGTATCGTAGCACGGATATTCTACTTGTTGACGATATTCAATTCATTGCTGGTAAGGAGCGAACGCAGGAAGAATTTTTCTACACATTTAATGAGCTTCATCAGATCAATAAGCAAATTGTGCTTACATCGGATAGACCGCCAAAAGATATTAAAACACTTGAAGATCGCCTCCGAACAAGATTCGAATGGGGGTTGCTCACGGATATATCGACTCCTGACTTTGAAACACGTATCGCTATTATTCGTCGCAAGGCAGAACTACTTGAAATAGAAATTCCCGATGATGTCGCCCAATTCATAGCCAATCGTCTAAAGAACAATATCCGGCAATTAGAGGGGGCAGTTAAGAAAATTAAAGCGCTCAAACTCCTCGCTGGAACGCATCCGTCTGTATCAATGGCGCAGAATGTAATCAGCGATATTCTAAATGATAATAAGCCGCTCCCCGTGACGATAGATCGTATTATAACGGAAATTTCTCGAACATATAATGTATCACCAGAAGATATTCGCTCGACGAAGCGATCCGCTAATATATCAACGGCAAGGCAAATTTCAATGTATGTAGTGAGGGAAATTACTCAAATATCGCTTTCATCAATTGGGGAAGAGTTCGGTGGACGTGACCATTCGACGGTAGTATATGCTATTGGACAAGTCGAAAAATTAATGAAAAGGGATGTAAAAGCAAAGGAAACTATTGAAGATATTATAAAAAATATACGTGATAATTAAACTATGCAAATGTTAAATACTTTGTGGAAAGCATCTTAACAACATCGGAAAAGGCTTTATTTATCGGCATTCCCAGCCTTTCAACACTTTCAACAGAGTTTTCAACAGTTCTTTTAACTATCAACAGCTATCTTTCAACATCGATGTTTAAGTTTTTTATACTTTCAACTTATAAACATTTCTCCGAACAGTGTTTAAAGAAAACTTTTTTCGTTAGATCGTGCAATCTAAAGGGTTTCCCATTCCTTTCAACAAATCAACAGCCCCTACTACTACAACTAAAATATAATATATTATTGATATTATAATAGATAATTTTACGAAGTATGAATTTATAAATCCACCTAAAATTGTGGAATTACAAAAAAGAAAGGTTAGGTTAAATTAAAATGGTATTTTCTTGCAATAAAATTCTACTTGCAAATGCAGTAGCTAATGTATCAAAAGCTGCCTCATCAAAATCTACATTACCAACACTCGAAGGTATATATATTAAATTAGAAAACAATAATCTTCTACTAACAGGATATGATTTGGAGCTAGGCATTCAAACAACTATTGAAGTAAATGGAGAAAAAGACGGTGAAATTGTTTTAAATGCTCGTCTTATCAATGACATTCTTAGAAAAATGCCGAACGAAGATATAACAATTAATGTTGATGATAAATTCCTAACATTAATAAAATCTACTCAAGTTGAATATACAATCGTTGGAATGAATCCCGAAGAATATCCAACACTACCCGAAATAAAAGAAAATGATAAGCTAAATATATCGCAACCATTGCTAAAAAGCATGATTGAACAAACAATCTTTGCAGTATCGACTGACGAACATCGTGCAGTCTTAACAGGATCACTTTTTGTAATTGAAGAAAATGTATTTAAGATGATTTCCCTTGACGGATATAGGCTTGCTATTCGTACTGAAAAAATTGANCAAAGTGAAGATATGCGTTTCATCGTCCCATCTAAAGCATTGCACGAAGTTGCTAAACTCCTTTCCGATGATGATGAAAATATGCTTACTATCAATGTGGGGAGAAAGCATATTGTTTTTGAAATTTCCGGCTATCAGATAATTTCCCGCTTGATTGAAGGGGAATTCCTTGACTATAACGATTCCATTAGGAAGGAAAGTTCNACCGAGGTGAAAATNAGCGCACGTTCATTTATCGAAAGTTTAGACCGTGCTTCTCTTCTAATTAATGAAAATACTAGGAGCCCTGTAAGATGCATATTTGATGATAACAAGGTTAAACTTTCATGCGTAACCGCTCTTGGTAAAATAAATGATAAAATCAATTGCAATATTAGCGGTGATGAAGTTGAAATTGGATTTAATAATCGCTATCTTCTTGATGCTTTGAGAGCATCGGGAAGTGATGAAGTTTTACTTAAAATGAGCGGTGGACTATCGCCGATGAAGATAGTTCCACTAGATGGGGATAGCTTCCTATTCCTTGTGCTGCCAATGAGGTTAAGAAATGAATAATNTAAAAATCGATATTACTACTGAATTNATTAAGCTAGATCAATTGCTAAAATTTGCAGGAATTGCTGAAACAGGCGGCCATGCAAAGGAGATAATTCAAGAGGGAATTGTAAAAGTCAACGGACAATTATGCNAAATGCGTGGTAAGAAAATTAGAAAAGGTGATGTTGTCACATTAGATGATATTACTNTNAATGTTANATAAAGGGATTNCAAGTGAAGATAAATAGCTTTAAAGCAAAAGGTTTTAGAAATTTAAAAGACATATATTTTGAACCATCGGAAAAAGTTAATGTAATTTATGGGGAAAATGCGCAAGGAAAAACTAATCTGCTTGAAGCAATGTGGCTTTTCACCGGTGTTAGGAGTTTCCGTGGTGGTAGGGATAGGGAATTTATCGGATTCGATGAACCATTCACATNTTTAGAGATGCAATTTTCCGATAGTGAGCGTCAACAGAATGCAAAACTCACAATACCACGCAACAATATAAAAGATAAAAAAGCATATTTGAATGGCGTTTTACAATCGGGAACAAGCGGATTCTTTGGAACATTACGTTGTATTGTTTTTTCTCCCGACCATCTTTCTCTTATTAAGGGAGCGCCAGATTTAAGAAGGAAATTCATCGATACTGCTATATCGCAAATTAGGGTGAATTATCTTAAAACATTACAAAAATACAATAAAATTTTAGTGCAGCGCAATGCTTTACTGAAAAATATATATTCTAATCGTAATTTGCTATCGACAATTGATATGTGGGATTTGCAACTTGCAAAGGTAGGAACATACCTTTCAATGCTAAGAATTGATTATATAGAAAAATTGTCGGTAGTGAGCAAGGAATACTACCATGGGATGTCCAGCGGCAATGAAAAGCTGAAAATCAAATATCTTTCTAATGCTTTTAAAGGATTAAAAGATAAAGTGCAATATACAGATAGTATAATAGAGTGCTATTATAACAGATTAAAATCATCGTTGGAGAACGATATTAGACAAGGATTCACCAGCATTGGAATACATCGTGATGATTTATGTTGCTACATTAATGGCAGGTCGGCGAGAACATACGGATCGCAAGGACAGCAGAGATCCGCAGCATTATCGTTAAAATTAGCTGAAGCCTACCTTTTACGACATGCTTTTTGTGAAAATCCTGTTATACTATTCGATGATGTACTAAGCGAATTAGATTTAAATAGACAATCATTTGTGCTAAATAACATCGACAATATGCAAACATTCATAACATGTTGTGATGTAAATAATACAAAACAGCTTAAAAGCGGTAAAATATACAGAATGTATAACGGTGAATTAACCGAAGAAAGATAGGTGAACTATGTATCTACATCTAGGACATGATACCGTCGTAAGAACCTGTGAGATAATTGGTATATTCGATATTGAAAATACTTCAGTAGGTAAAATTACAAAAGATTATCTTTCTGGTGCTCATAAAAGTGTAGAAATAATCAATGTTTCAATGGAGATACCTAAGTCGTTCGTCGTTTGCGGTAACAGCAAAATCGGCAAAACAAGAGAAGATAAAAAGATATATATAACGCAAATATCACCTGCAACATTGCTTAAACGAGCAAATCTAGGGAAAATGAATAACGAATTGTAATATCACAAATAAATATACGTATTGTATAAATTCGGAGGTTATATTAGTGGCAATAGAAAATAATCCAGTATATGACGAAAGTCAAATACAAGTGCTAGAAGGACTAGAAGCAGTAAGAAAACGTCCTGGAATGTATATAGGTTCGACCGGTCCAAGGGGTCTTCATCACATAGTGTATGAAATTGTAGATAATTCTATTGATGAAGCTCTAGCAGGGTATTGTGACGAGATAACAGTCGAAATTTTACCCGGTGAAATTATACGCATTTCAGATAATGGTAGGGGTATACCAGTTGGAATACATCCGGGAGAGGGAATCAGTGCCGCTACTGTCGTTTATACGATTCTTCACGCTGGGGGGAAGTTTGGCGGCGGCGGATATAAAGTATCGGGCGGATTGCACGGTGTTGGTGCGGCGGTAGTAAATGCCCTATCTGAATGGTTAGAAGTAACTGTTTGGGACGGTGAACATATTCACTTTCAAAGATTCGAAAGAGGAAAATACGACGAGGAAATGAAAATAATCGGTGATACTACAAAAACGGGTACATCGGTATCTTTCCTTGCCGATAGTGAAATCTTTGAAGAAGTAGAATACGATGATGAAGTTCTATTAAAAAGGCTTAGAGAGCAAGCATTCCTAAATGCGGGAATTAGAATAGTATTCAGGGATTTACGCTGTAAAGATGGCGCTGAAGAATATGAAGAAGTATTGCAATATGAGGGCGGAATACGTAGTTTCGTAGAATATATTCATAGGGTAAAAGGACAAACTGCACTCCACAATGAAGTTATATATTTAGAGGGGCAGCAAGATGATATTATCGCTGAAATTGCCTTCCAATACAATGATAGCTACAATGAAGTGATACTATCTTTTGCCAATAACATCCATACTGCGGAGGGTGGAACGCATGAAACCGGCTTCAAAAATGCTATTACTAGAGTTTTCAACGATTATGCCAAAAGATTTGGATTAATAAAAGAAACAGATAAGAATTTAAGCGGAGAAGACGTCAGAGAAGGAATTACCGCAATAGTAAGTGTCAAGATGAAAGATTGCGAATTTGAGGGACAAACGAAAACTAAACTTGGCAATACTGAGGTACGTTCACTAATTGAAGGCATAATGAACGAGAGCCTTACGAATTATTTTGAGGAAAATCCGGCAGTGACACGAGCAATTTTTGAAAAAGCAATCAGCGCACAAAGAGCACGTGAAGCTGCAAGGAAAGCAAGGGAGCTAACGAGGAGGAAATCGGCCCTTGATTCTGCTAGCCTACCGGGTAAGCTTGCGGATTGTTCAGAGAGAGATCCCGAAAAGACTGAGGTTTTCATCGTGGAGGGAGATTCAGCAGGCGGATCGGCAAAGGCAGGAAGAACAAGGGAAATTCAAGCTATTCTTCCTCTATGGGGTAAGATGCTCAACGTTGAAAAAGCACGGCTAGATAGAGTATATGGTAATGACAAATTAATGCCTATTGTAACGGCGCTAGGCACCGGAATTGGCGACGAATTCGATATTACTAAGTTACGTTATGGTAAAGTCATCATAATGGCGGATGCCGACGTCGACGGATCGCATATTCGCACACTCCTACTAACATTTTTCTTCCGGTTTATGAAGCCATTAATTGAGAATGGCAACATCTACATTGCACAACCTCCCCTATATAAAGTTTATAGAGGCAGACAGGTGCGCTATGCATATACGGAGGAAGAACGTGAGCAGTACATTAAGGAATTAGCCGGTGAGAATAATCTCAAGGTTGACATTCAGCGCTATAAAGGTCTTGGTGAAATGAATCCCGAACAATTATGGGAAACAACAATGGACCCTGAACGCAGAACTATGGTGAGAGTTGAAATGGACGATGCTNTAAAAGCAGACGAAATTTTCACTATATTAATGGGTGATAAAGTCGCTCCCAGACGTGAATTTATAGAAAAGAATGCTAGGTATGTTAGTAATCTTGATATATAGGAGGCAATATGAACGGATTTAGCAATGAGGAAGAATTCTTATTCTTCTTTGACGATGACGGTAAAAAGCAAAATTCAAATTCAGATGAAAGTCATGATGAACCTTTAGATATTGATGAATACGAATCGGAAGAAGTATTGGAATCTTCTTTGATGGGGCTCAAGGCAATCAATGAAGATGGATATTATGAGGTTGTTGAAGATGATATTATTGATGAGGGTGAGCCGCTTGTCACATTTGAATATGATTTAACTTTAAAAGAAAATGATGATGCTTTCAGAATTTTTCAGAAGAAATATGTAATGAAAAGAAGTATTATTTATACAGTTATTTTCTTAATTTTGGCGGCATTCTACCTTGAAAGTGTAATAAAGACACCAAATTATACTCTGGGTTATGGACTTTTAGGAGTTTGCATAGCTGTAATCTTCTATGTGTGGTATAATCCCGTCAAAATTCGCCGCAAACTAATCGAGGCATTGTCGGATATAAAAGACGATAGATATACTTGTGAAGTATACGATGAGTATATTAAGATAACAACTATACTGCCAGAAGAACAGGAAGAAGATGTTATACAGAGTGAGCCGACAAGACTATATTTTGCCGTTGATGAATTCGAAATTGTCGATAGTGCGGATATGTTCATAATTTATGTTAAAAAGCAAGTTATTTATATATTGCCAAAACGCTGTATTGATGAAATTAAAATTGCTAATCTTGATGCAATATTTGCAAAACGTCTGGGCAGATCTTATACTAAAGCAGGACAGTTAAAGCAGGTAAAAAGTAAAATTTAACATAGACAAAAAAGATTAAAAGTTAGGAATGAGAACTTTGGAAATTGATAGAAGCAGGGTAATAGTTAGAGATATAGAAAAGGAAATGAGAAAATCATATCTTGACTATTCTATGTCGGTAATTGTCGGGCGAGCATTACCCGATATTCGTGATGGGCTCAAACCTGTTCATAGAAGAATTCTATATACAATGCATGAGAATTCGCTCAGCCCCGATAAACCATATCGTAAAGCTGCGGATACCGTTGGTTCCGTTCTAGGAAGATATCATCCACATGGTGATGCATCGGTATATGATGCTCTTGTGCGTATGGCGCAGGATTTCTCCCTAAGATACCCGCTAATTGATGGGCACGGTAACTTTGGTTCGATAGACGGTGATCCAGCAGCTGCATATCGTTATACTGAAGCAAGAATGAGCAAAATGGCAATGGAAATGCTAACAGATATCAATAAAGAAACTGTTTCATATATGCCGAACTACGACGATAGACTAAAAGAGCCAGAAGTTATACCATCGAGATTCCCGAATTTGCTTGTCAATGGCTCAACGGGAATTGCAGTTGGAATGGCGACAAATATTCCACCGCATAACTTAAATGAAGTAATAGATGCGCTATCTTTATTAATAGATAATCCCGATTGCACATTAGAAGATTTAATGCAACATATTAAAGGACCGGATTTCCCCACGGGCGGTATAATCATGGGACATTCGGGTATTCGTGCCGCATACGCAACCGGCAGAGGCAAAATTACATTGAGGGCTAGAGCCGATATTCAGGAAGTTAAGGGAAGGCAGAGAATCGTTATAACAGAGATCCCTTATATGGTGAATAAGAGCAGACTATTAGTGTCTATTGCTAACTTAGTTAAGGATAAAAGAGTTGATGGAATAACGGCTATACGTGATGAATCCGACAGGAACGGAATGAGCATTGTTATCGAATTAAGACGTGATGCGAATGCACAAATTGTATTAAATCAGCTATATTCTTATACGCAATTACAGGATACTGTTGGCGTTATTCAGCTTGCAGTAGTAAATGGCGAACCAAAAACCCTAACATTAAAAGAAATGTTAGAAGAATACCTTGATTTCCAAGTAGAAGTTATAACAAAGAGAACGCAATTCGATTTAAGAAAAGCGCAGGATAGATCGCATATTTTAGAAGGATTTGTAATAGCGCTTGATTTCATAGATGAAGTTATTGAGATTCTTCGCAGTTCAAAGAATATTCCCGATGGTAAGGCGAAACTAATCGAAAGATTTGAATTATCGAATATTCAAGCAGATGCCATTGTTGCAATGCGATTAGGGCAATTAACAGGCATGGAAAGAACGAAAATCGAGGATGAATTAGCTGATTTATTGGAAAAAATCAGGGAGTATGAGGCTATCCTTGCTGACGGTAATAAAGTCCTTGCAATTATTGATGAGGAACTTGGCGAGATAAAGAAGCGTTTCGGCGATGAGCGCCGCACATCAATAGAAGCAGTGAGCGGAGAAGTCGATATTGAAGATCTAATCCCCGTCGAGGACTGCGTTATAACATATACAAATATTGGTTATATTAAACGTCAACCAGTCGATGCATATAAAATTCAAAGACGTGGCGGTAGGGGAGTTTCAGGAATGAAACAGCGTGATGAAGATGTCGTTGAGGAGATGTTTATTAGCTCCACCCACGATAATGTTCTATTTATCACGAACCGAGGAATTATGTATAAGTTAAAATGCTATGAAATTCCTACAGGAAGCAGACAGTCGAGGGGAACGAATATCGTTAATCTTCTTCCGCTGCAAGATGGCGAGAAAATTGCCGCCATGATTAAGACTGCCGACTTTGACGAAGATAAATTCATCGTAATGGTAACTAAACGGGGTACGATTAAGCGAACAAGATTATCAGCATATAAGAATGTGCGTAAGAATGGTATTATCGCAATAAGATTCGATGAGGAAAATCCCGACGAAATTGCCGGCGTGAAAATGACTGACGGCGATAGCGAAATCATTGTAGCGACGAAACTTGGCGCTGCTATACGCTTTAAAGAAACAGATTTGCGTCCTCTAGGCAGGAATACCTATGGTGTTCGTGCAATTCGCTTAAGAGAAGATGATGAAGTAGTAGCACTTGAAAGAATTACCGATGATGATGTTCTTCTAACGGTTACAGATAAAGGATTCGGCAGGAGAACATTAGGAGAGAAATATAGGTTGCAAAAACGTGGCGGATACGGTACTGTCAACTATAAAGTGAGTGAGGAACGTGGTAATGTTTGCGGCGTAAAAGTCGTAAATGAAGAGGACGATGTTATTCTAATTTCTAGTGATGGAATAGTTATTAGAATTAGGGTAAGTGACATTAGTATAATGAGCAGATATGCATTAGGTGTGCGTGTAATGCGTGTTCTTGATGATGTTCAGCTTGTTGCGCTAACAATTGCCGAACATGATGATTCTGCCGATATAGACGAAGTTGAACATATTGAGGGCGAGGAAGATATTAACGAAGAAGAAGTTGATGAATTCGATAAACTTGATGAGGAAAATCCGCCTGAAAATGACGACGAAATCGTTGATGAAGATGAAGAAGATGACAATATAGATATCAATGAATAAAAAAGATGGCAATTAACAGAGAAAAGCTAGAAATATTAGTGAAATCAATTGACAATACAGTTTTGATTGCATATAATAAAATTAGTGAAAAAAATAACAATACCGCTTTCTTATAGCGGTATTGGATTTTTTCAATATAAATTTTGGAGGTTTATTTATGGCACGAGTGTACAATTTTAGTGCTGGACCGGCGACTCTACCCGAGGAGGTTTTGGAAACTGCCGCCAGCGAATTAGTTGAGTATGGTGATAGCGGACAATCTGTGATGGAGATGTCGCACCGCTCAAAAGAGTATCAAGCGATAATCGATGAGTGTGAATCGTTATTCAGAGAGGTAATGTCGATACCGGAGAATTACAAGGTATTGTTCTTACAGGGCGGAGCATCACTACAATTTGCAATGGTGCCACTTAACCTATTCAAAAAGGGCAAGGCTGACTTTGCTATTACTGGGCAATGGGCTAAAAAAGCTAGGGCTGAGGCTGCTAGATTCCTTGAATGTAATATCGTTGCATCGAGTGATGATAGAACATTCTCATACATACCAGAATTGGATGAGTCGAAATTCGATAAAGAAGCTGACTACTTCCACATATGTATGAACAATACGATTTACGGAACATATTTTCATAAACTACCTAACACGGGTGATGTTCCATTAGTTGCTGATATTAGTTCGTGCATTTTGAGCGAGCCAATTGATGTTAGCAAATTTGGGGTATTATATGCGGGAGCACAAAAAAATATCGGTCCTGCTGGTTTAACAGTAGTAATTGTCCGTGAGGATTTAATCGGGAATGCACGTGAAGGCACACCGACAATGCTAGATTATAAAACCCATGCTGATAATGGATCGATGTTTAACACACCACCAACATATGCAATATATATGTGCAAGTTAGTCCTTGCTTGGATTAAAGCAAAGGGCGGACTAACTGCTATGGCAGAGCATAATAAGAAAAAGGCAGCAATTTTATACGATTATCTTGATAATTCGAAATTATTTAAAGGCACGGTAGAAAAGAATAGCCGCTCATTAATGAATGTACCATTCATCACAGGTGATACCGATCTTGATAAGAAATTTATTGATAGATGCGTTGAGAATGGGCTAGTCAACCTTAAAGGACACAGGAGTGTCGGCGGAATGAGGGCATCAATTTATAATGCAATGCCGATCGCCGGTGTAGAAAAATTAGTAGATGTTATGAAGAAATTCGAAGCAGAGAATATTTAATAACGGGTGATGCCCGAATGAATAGGGGAGATAATTTTGTATACTATAAAAACACTTAATAAGATAGCTAATGCTGGTCTAAACTTGCTAGATAAAGAGAATTTTAATATTGTTGATGATAGTGATAATCCGGAGGCGATATTAGTTCGCTCAGCTTCAATGCATGAGATGGACATCCCAGAATCACTACTTGCTATTGCGAGAGCGGGAGCAGGAACAAACAATATACCAATTGAAAAATGTAGCGAAAATGGCGTTGTCGTATTCAATACGCCGGGTGCCAATGCGAATGCCGTTAAAGAGCTTGTAGTAGCGGCATTGCTGCTAAGTTCAAGGAAGATTGTTGACGGTATAGAATGGACAAAAACCCTAGAGGGAAAAGGTAACGAAGTTACAAAGCTTGTTGAAAAGGGAAAGAGCCAATTCGTCGGTCCGGAAATACTAGGTAAGAAGCTTGGAATCGTTGGACTTGGTGCGATAGGTGTTATGGTCGCCAATACCGCAAAATCACTTGGCATGGAAGTACATGGATATGATCCTTACCTATCCGTGAAATCTGCATGGGGACTATCAAGAAGCGTAAAATACGCAGCTAGTATAGAAGAAATTTTCGAAAATTGCGATTATATAAGCATTCATGCACCGCTCACCGATGAAACAAGTGCAATGATTTGCAAAAACACAATTGCAACAATGAAAGACGGCGCACGTATCCTAAATTTCTCACGTGCAGGTCTTGTTAATGATGTTGATGTTATTGAAGCACTTGAAAGTGGCAAACTATCATGCTATGTTACCGATTTCCCCGAAGCTGAATTAATCGGGAAAAAAGGCGTAATTGCAATACCGCATCTTGGTGCATCAACTCCAGAATCTGAAGAAAATTGTGCAGTAATGGCAGTTCAGCAGGTTAAGGAATATATCGAGCACGGCAATATAAAGAATTCTGTTAATTTACCCGATGCTCATATGGATATATCCGGCGATGCGAAAATTTGTATTATTCATAAGAATGTTGTTGCTAGGGTATCGAGCATTACAAGCACAATATCCGATATGAATATCAATATTGAAAATATGCTCAACAAATCAAAGAAAGATTATGCGTATACAATGCTTGATGTAACGGGCAATATATGCGATAGTATCGAGGAAAAGTTGATGGCTATCGAAGATGTAATATTCGCAAGAGTAATAAAAAAGTAAATACTTAATCTGGTATTAGGTTATTGAATTAAGAAAACTCTCCCCAATTGGAATTATCCAAAAAGGGGAGAGTTTTAATTTTATGGGCTTATCTCAACAATGGGTCAATCTAATGTTGAAAACTATCGACTAAAGTTTGCTGACGAAATCCGCTCCGAATTCTATGCATTTAGCGACGGCATCTTTATCGGGATTCCATAATGCTCTATATCCATCACTTACAACTTCAATTTTCGATTCATTAAGCATTTTATTAATGATAGAAACGCATTCGCCACTCCAGCCATATGTTCCGAATGCTGCTGCCTTTTTCTTTTTTAGGGATAGTCCCTTGACCATTTCTAGTATTCCAGATATTGAATAGGAAATTCCTCTATTAATGGTGAACGAACCAAAGAGGAGCGCCTTTGATTTAAATACCTCTGTTAAAATGTCATTCTTATCGGAAGTTGATGCATTGAATAGCTTAACGGTAACGTCTTTATCGGCGGACTTGATTCCTTTAGCGATGGCTTCAGCCATTCTACGTGTTCCATTCCACATAGTATCGTATACAATGGTAATTTGATTTTCTTGATAGTCATCTGCCCATTCTAGATACTTTTCTATAATTTGTGCAGGATTATCACGCCATAGGATACCATGACTTGT
>JGI24707J26582_10000208_pt1 | contig 43042 bp, 44 predicted proteins | sample BioPla1DNA1_FD_26582 | JGI IMG/M metagenome (IMG submission 26582)
ATTAAGATCCTTTTTCCTTGGGCCGAGGTAATTTCAAAGGCAGCATGGCCAAGCCAGCGAACATGGTTGCTCATCTTAACCCTCCTATCCAATCATATGTTCCCTAAGATCATTACCCTTTCATACTAAAATCCCTGCAGAGAAAAACCCTCCCTAAGGAGGGTGCCCACCCACGGGATGGAGTTTTTCCGCATGTCAAGAACGGCGCCGCAGGCGCTGCCATACACTTGACCGTTTTGAGCGGCACTGATGGCACCTGTAGGAAAGGTCGTAGGCTAACTGGCAGCGCTTAGTGCGATAGCGACTGTGTATTTCCAAGGCAGCCTGGCGAGAACATTCGTTGTGGTACAGGACAAAATAATCGTGTTCACGCACATAAACAATTCTACCCCTGGGGAAATAATCATACTCCACACCGTAATTCTCGACATGACGGCGCGTCCAGACTTGCTCATGGCTCTCTGGATAAATAAGCAGGCCATCTTTGGCTTTAGCCTCAGCGAGCGAGCAGGTATGGAGGAGAATCTCCCCATCAGCTACGAAGAAAATCCCGACTCGGTCATCAAGTGTATTAGGCATGCGGATCACCTCTTGTTGCACAATTCACCTAAAAGAATACATTTCCTGCAAGTATGAACTGTGAAGTTTTCTCTCAATTGTGTCCGCGAAGCTTGTTATGTGAGCTTCTCCTCCCACTCCTTTTGCCTAAAACCAACCAAGGTAAAATCCTCCCCAAGCAAGAGGGGCCTTTTCACCAAGAGGCCGTCGGTAGCCAATAGTTCCAGCTGCTCTGCCTCGGACATTTCGGGCAGACGGTCTTTTAGGCCCAGTTCACGATAGAGCCTCCCACTGGTGTTGAAAAACGACTTAAGCGGACGTTCACTCATTGTAAACCACTTCTCCAGCTCTTCCCTGCTGGGGTTNTCCTCCACAATGTCCCGGGAAACGTAGTCAACACCCTGCTCGTCAAGCCAAGCGCGGGCCCGCCTGCAGGTGGAACAGCGGGAGTAACAGAGAAATAGATACTTCATGGGTTCCTCCTTTAAACACTTTTGCACCCTACATTCCCCTCTTGCCCACAAAATCCTTGTTGAATTGGTCAGACCAAAGTCGGAGATAAAATCAACTTCCGGGCCAATAGGTTTCCTCCCCTCCCCCGTTGTATAGTGGTAACAAGAGGAAAACAGGAAGGATGAGTGCAATGTCATTTCTCGATCGGTTGATTGATACCTTTGCGTCCAATTTCGCTAGAACAACACTAGCCAAAACGGACGTGTTACCTATCACAATGGACATACGACAGATTTCCATCAGCGGGAGTAATACTTCCGTCTACTGGCGCCCACTGGAGGAAGGGGATGAACCCCGTTTAGTACTGGAGAAGGAAGTGGCGGGGAACTCCGATGAAGCTCTCCAAAGCTACCTGGAACAGATCAGATTGGAACATCACACCTCAGGCACCCGCCAAATGTTCAATGTGGTCATGCCGTCCCNCCGCAGCTCCGGTGTCCACAATGTCTCAACTAGACTAACCCTGTACGCCGCACCGGAACAGGTGGAGGATTTCCAGGTCCAAACCAGCAACGGGCTCATAGAAGTAACCTGTGAGTTTAACTGCAACCTTGATCTGCGCTCCCGTAACGGACGCATTACCGTCCAGTCCGGCTCGGGTACGCTCCGCTTGAGCACCAGCAACGGCCGGATCGAACTGGGCAGAGTGAGGCTCACGGGTCCTAGTAAATTCACAACCTCCAACGGCATGATCACTGGCCACCTTGCCGGCTTGGAACTGGGGGAGCACGTCTTTGAAACATCTAACGGCAGAGTGAACCTACGCGTCCCATCGAACACTACCGGTTCTTTTAGCCTGACTACATCCAACGGCAGTATAGATTTCCGCTTGGGCAATGAAACTATGAGCGGGAGAAACATATCCTTCAACAACGGGCCAGGTCCTTCCCTGCACGTAAGGACCTCCAATGGAAGCATTTCGGTAACAGACAGCTGATAGCATTTAGGCTGTCCTCGGAGACGCATATTTTCGTGACTCAGATGAAAGGCCACCCCACGATCGGGTGGCCTTTTTGGGTAGCTGTCTTTTTGGGAATAGTCGTTGTGTTTTATTCCGGGAGTAGTCGTTGTTTGTGCTGGGTTTCACCGCCTGCGGGATCTATCTTTAGTATTTCCTAGCGGCGGTGAACACCCTAGCATGTGTTCTTCGCTTATGTCTGTACCGTCGCCGTAGACGCTGGTGGCAGACGATACGTGCTATGTATCTCCTCCTTTCATCTGATTTCCCGATGGCTGGTATCTGAATTATACCACGTTNGATCTGATTTGTCAAATAATTATAATGCACCCTGCGGCAGGGAAAANGATTATCTTCACGAAGGATATTATACCTTGCTAAGGAGAGTTGAATGATGATTCTTACTGTCACCTTAAACCCTTTACTTAACAAAACGTATTTAATTCCCCACTTTGTCCCTGGCTCCGTTCATTGGGCGGAACATGGTATTGCCGCGCCCGGCGGCAGTGGGATTAACATAGCTAGAACGCTGCAGCATCTGAGCATCCCAACGAGAACCACCGGCATTTTGGGGGGCCATATTGGCCGCCTGATCGCAGCCAAATTGGAGAAGGAAAGCATTCCCCAAAACTTTGTCTGGATCGAAGACCAATCTTGTCTCTCCATCTCCATTATCGACAGCGAAGGCCAGACCCACACGCACATAACAGAGCCAAGTCCCATCGTTCCGCAAAAAACGTACCGGGAACTCCAAGCAAAACTGGCTGAACTAGCGCCCCTGTGTAGGTGGGTAGTCTTCTCAGGTGTTCCCCCTCTCCGCGCTCCCGTAGACATTTTCTTCCTGCTGATAAAAACAGCGGCAGAGCGGGGTGCGAAGGTGTTTTTGGCCACTGAAGGCCCATGGCTAGAGGCAGGGATAAAGGCCAAACCGGACCTACTGCAGCTTACTTGGCCCCAATTTTTACGCTTAGTGGGACCCTGCTACTCTACCGTCCAGGCAGCGAAGGCAGCCCGCGGACTTACCCGCCGCGGAATCAAACACGTAATTGTCTCTACCGGTGGGAAAGGCGTCCTTGCCGTTTCTGGCGACAAAGCTTATTTTTCCCGCTCCGTTTCTACGGCGGAAAATTCAGACTCGCACAGGTTTGGTGATGTCTTAACAGCCGGGTTATTGGCTGAGCTCTCTCAGGGACGGGACTTCCCCACAGCCCTTCACTGGGGTTTGGCAGCTGCCGCCGCCAGTACAACCGAGCTCGATCCAATCCGCTTTGATCTAGGCCTGGCTGAACAATACAAGGCAAAGATCACTCTAAACGAAATTCCCTATTAAAGGAGGAGAAAGATGCTTAAACAGCTTGTTAAAGCAACCCGCAGTGTGCGTCGCTTTAAACAGGATCCCGCGCCTGACTTAGCTTGTTTGGAGGAGTTGGTGGCTCTGGCCCGCTTGACGCCTTCTGCCAGCAACCTGCAGCCCCTCCGTTATTTTCTTGTTTGTGGTGCAGAGGACAGGGATAAGGTGTTCGCCTGCGTAGGTTGGGCCGGTTATCTGCCCGAATGGGATGGGCCCGGCCCAGAAGAGAGACCTACCGCCTATATCATCATCCTCAGTGATCCGAAAATCAGTGCCAACCCGGGTATTGATGTTGGGCTTGTCACCCAAACCATCCTGTTAGGGGCGCGGGAAAAGGGATTTGGCGGCTGCGCNTTAGGCTCGGTCCAAAGGGAGCGGCTGCAAGGGGAGCTTGGTCTACCTTCGGAGCTTAAAATTGCGCTCGTAATCGCCTTAGGTGCTCCGGGAGAGGAAGTCCAGCTCACGGAAGCTGAGGGAGGTCAGATTCGCTATTGGCGTACTGAGGACGATGTCCATATGGTGCCAAAGCGTCCCCTCGACGAGCTGATCATCGGCAGGTGAAAAATAAAAGCCCATCCGCACGGATGGGCTTACTTGTTTGGGTTCAACTTGCCCCCCGCACAACTAAGTCACTGTTTTCTTCGATTCTGAAATGGCTGAAATACTTTTCCTCCAAGGGAATCCATTCCCCTAAAAACCGCTCCAGCATGACCGGACCGCTGCGTTTGAGTAAACGCCGTTTCTGTTCATCCGGTGCCACCTTGATAAAGACCTTTAGGTCATAGTGTTCAGCCAAAACGGGATGGTGACTGTAGCTTCCCTCCACTACCGTCAGGGCTTGAACTGGGATTTCCTCAGAAAGAGACATACTATCTGCTTGGCAGTCATAGATCTGGTATTGGAACGGCCTACCCTCCCGCAGGGGGTTAATTACCTGCTCNAATACGCGCTCGTAATCCACATTTCCCCCCGGTTCTGCCAGCCGCTCTTCAGTACGCTGCCAGGGTTGGAGGAAAAAGTGATCCATAGCGATGACTGGGCAGTTGTACACACTCTGGAGCCTGACTGCAAGGGTAGTCTTCCCCGCACCGCAGGGGCCATCAATGGCCACGATCACCCGCTTCTTTTCTTCGAGCCGCTGATCGATGGCGGTAAATATGGGAGTATACACGGTTCTAGTCTCCTCCTTACCAAACTCCGCCCTGAGACGGAGAGGAAAACAGCCCCAGGTCGAATTGTTGCTATCTGCATATGCTGTTATAATATGGGTGAAAGGGGGAGGTACCTATGAAATCCAAAAATATTGGCGCAATAGCTTTGATTGTAATCGGGATCGCCTTTCTGCTGCGGAATCTAAACCTAGTGCCCCGTTTGGGAGTTCTTTGGCCCGTGGTGTTTATAGCCTTGGGATTGGTGGCGCTTTATCAGGCAGGCAATGGCCAGCGGCGAGACTCACAGTCTTCCGGCGAAGTACTGGTGGAAGTGGACCGGGATTCACCCTTCTTCAAGGCACTTATAGCCATTCCCGCCGTTCTTATCGCCTTGATTGTGGGGCTGATCGTTCTGGGTGTAGTTGGACCGATTTTCCTGCTGGTTCTGCTGTTTATCCCGTTCATTCTCTTTATCAAGCTTGGCTGGGTATTTTTGCGCCTCTTGATACCAATAGTGTTGGCAGCATCCCCCATTCTGCTGTTAATATTGGTGTTGGCTCTCATATTCTAGGAAAAACGACCCGCGGGTCGTTTTTCCCTTTTCCCTTCGCTTTATCCCCTACTTGGTTCCCAGAAACACCGCTTGGGAGAAACGATCTTCCCCTCTTTTTTCAGCTGATTCATAATCTTATCCACTTCTTTGCGATCAAGGCCCGTATCCTCTGCCACTTTCCCGGCACGTACAGGTTCGTCCAGCTTCTCGAAGTACTCCAACACGATTTTGTAGGCATCCATGGCCCTAACCTCCTTTTCTCTCTGAATGTATTATAGCACAGGCCGATTATTTTGAAAACGCCTGCTCTATGTCTGTAAGCATAATCTCTGCCGCTTTCAGCCCGCCGGAAGCCACATACCACGCTTCTGCGTTAAGGTAGACAATCCGGCTGTTTTGGGCTGCTGTAGTCATTTTCACCAAGGGATTATCCAAAACCTGCTGAGCGCTAATACTGCCTCCCACCACCGCTGCCCTGTCAATCACAAAGATCAGATCTGGATTCGTCCTGACTAAGTACTCAAAGGAAATGCTCATACCGTGGGTGCCNAGGACAATACCCTCATCCACAGGGGCAAAACGCAGATCCTGATGAATGATACCGAAACGGGAATTGGGCCCGTACACTGCCAATGTGCCGTCATTGGCCTGCAGAATGAGCGTACGCAACCCGCTGGCTGCTGCCTGTTCGCCCAAGGCAGTAAGCTTAGTTTCCAAAACAGTAACTCTTTCCCCAATGACTTCTGCTTGGGCAAAGATGCGGCCCAAAAGCTCCAGATTGGCTCGGAAGGAAGGCCAGAAGTTGGCGGAATCAATGCTGAACAGTACGGTAGGTGCAATCCGGTTCAGCTCATCAAACAGCGTCAGCTGCCTACCGCCAATGAGAATTACGTCGGGTTTGAGCTCGTAAATGCGCTCGAAGTTAGGTTCGAACAAAGTGCCCACATCCACGTACTCATCGGAATCGTATCTTTCAAGATAACTGGGCAGACTTGCTTTGGGTAGGCCAACAATCTCAATCCCCAGTGTATCTAGAACATCTAGTACTCCGTAATCGAACACCACAACCCGCTGCGGCCTAACTGGGACGATCACTGAGCCCGGTTCCTGTTCAACCGTAATGCTGGCGTTTGCGGCGGTAGTAAACAGCAATACCAGGGATAACAAAACTACATGGACTTTAATGAAGTTCATCTTACTCATTTTCTCCACCTCACTAGTAGTAGACACAGATTTTCTGCTCGTTTATCTCTGTAATGGCAAAATCGAGATTGTAGATGTTCTTTAGGACCTGGGCGTTCATCATNAAGTCCTGGTCGCCCTCCTGCACCACCCTACCCTCTCTCATGGCCACAATATAATCTGAGTAACACGAAGCGAAGTTGATGTCATGCAGGACAATTACAATCGTTTTCCCCAGCACGTTTACTAAAGAGCGGAGAATCCGCATAATCTCCACCGCATGCTGCATGTCTAAGTTGTTCAGGGGCTCATCCAAGAGAATGTAATCGGTATCCTGGGCAATAACCATGGCCAGGAAAGCCCGCTGTCGCTGGCCGCCGCTCAAGTGCTGGATATATTTGTCCTGCATATCAGTGAGCTTGAGATATTCCAAAGCTTGATCAACCAGCTCCCAATCGTGCTTCTGCAGACTGCCCCGGGCATAGGGAAACCGGCCAAAGCTCACCAGCTCCCGCACAGTGAGTTTCAAATCCACGTGATTCTGCTGGCGGAGAATGGAAACTCTCTGGGACAGTAGACAATGGTCCNACTGGGATAGCTCCTGCCCATCGATGTACACTTCGCCCCCATCCTTTTTGATCAAACGGCTCATCACCCCAAGTAAAGTACTCTTACCCGCACCGTTCGGACCAATTAACGACGTGATTTTCCCCCGCGGAATAGCCAGGGAAACATGGTCAACCACATTCACATCACCGTAGCGTTTCACAACCTGCCTCAGTTCAATCAAGATTGACTCCCCCTTAGTAATAGATAAACGAAATAGACTCCTCCCCCTAAGTTAATGAACACACTGAGGGGTGCGGCGAAGTTGAAGAGGCGCTCCACCACAAATTGGCCCCCCACCAAAGTGATAATCCCGATCAGTATTGATGCGGTCAAAAGATAGCGGTGCTGATAGGAACGGATCAACTCCCGGGCCAAGTTGGCGGTGAGTAGCCCCAAAAAGGTGATGGGCCCAACCAAACCGGTAGCTGCCGAAACAAATACCACAACAGTGGTCAAAAGTCGCCGCACGTTGCGCTCGTAATCAACACCCAAATTGATGGCCTGTTCCCTGCCCAATGCCAGAACATCCAAAAGCGCAAGATTGCCCTTGCCTGCCAGGAGGATAGGTATTACCACCACAGCCGCAGGCAGCAGCAGAGCGGTATTTACATTGTTGAAACTGGCGAACATTCTCCCCTGTAAAATCAGAAACTCGTTGGGATCCATCACCATGCGCAGGAAAGAAGCGGCACTCTGGAGCAGGGTGCCTAGGATCACACCCACCAGTAGGGAGAAATAAATGTCCCTAGACTCCCCCCCAAAGANGAATCTATACAGTACAGATGCGGAAACCATCATCAACCCCACCGACAGGAAGAAGTTGATATGTGCTGTCTGGAAAAGGACGCTCCTGGAGCCGAAAAAGAACACTAAAACTGTTTGGGTAAAAAGGTATAAAGCATCCAAACCCATAATGCTTGGGGTCAGTACCCGGTTGACTGTGATTGTCTGAAAAACAGTGGTGGAGTAGGCTATCGCTGCTCCTGTGAGAATTATGGCCAACGTTTTAGGCAGACGCAAAGAAAGGGCGTAGCGCCAATTANCCGCATTTAGCCCCACTAAGACGTACNGGGCAATTAAGGCCAAGCTGATTACTGCCAAGAGCTGTAATTTGCGTTTATCAGTCACTGTTGCCTTCACCGCCCCTCACTCCGGAAGATCAAAAAAAGAAAGNTCATGCTGCCGAGCACCCCCACTGTCAGACCGATGGGGATCTCGTACGGCGCGATTATCACCCTGCCCAAGAGGTCAGCAGCCAAGAGAAAGACTGAACCCAACAGGGCAGTGGCAGTGATACTCGCCTTGAGGTTATCGCCGTAATAGAGGGAAGCGACGTTGGGTACGATCAGGCCCAAGAAGGGGATCCTCCCCGCTGTGATAATCACTAGTGCGGACAAAAGTGCAACGATCGTTACACCTAGATTAACGATGAAGTTGTAGTTTAGGCCCAAGTTGACCGCAAACTCCTCGCCCAGGCCGGCAATGGTAAATTGATGGGCAAAAAGAAAGGCCACTGCCAGCAGGGGCAGGCTTAAATAAAGCAGCTCGTAGCGACCTTGGGTTACCATGGAGAAGTTGCCCATAAGCCATGAGTTTATGTTTTGGATCAGATCATAACGATAAGCCACAAAGGTTGTGAGCGAGTCAATGATTCCGCCCAGCATTAGGCCGAGAAGGGGAATAAAGACTGCGTTTTTGAATTTTATACGCCGTAAAATGGCCATGAAAAGAAAAGTGCCGGCTAAAGCGAAGAAGAACACAACCACCATCTTGCCCAGGGAACTCGCTTGGGGAAAAAGGATCAGGGAAGCTAACACACCTGCTTTAGCTGCATCAACGGTGGAAGCGGTGGTTGGCGAGACAAATCTGTTTTTGGCAATCTGCTGCATGATCAAACCGCCAATGCTCATGCTCATCCCCGCCAGGATAATGGAGAGCACCCTGGGTAGGCGGCTCAAGGCAATAATCTGCCGGGCTTGTCCAGGAAAATCCTTCAGTCCTAAAAAGAGCGACACAAAGGTGAGCAGGATCAAGGGCACAAGCAGATAAACGCTTCTGATTCTACCCATTTGACACCCCCTGCATGATCTTATAAAATAAAAANACCATATGAGAATGGTTTTCAATCTCATACAGTGTACCATGCCTGCGTGCAAACTGCTTGCAGGAATTTTGGGTTTTTTCCACTTTTTTTAGATCGGATGTAAGGGAGGCGACAGCATGTGCAGCTGTGATCTGGCGGCAAGCCTTAAACAAACATTGGANCTGTTCCATGCCTGTACCCAGCTCCCCATTTCTGCCCTGGCCCACAACGGGAGCGTAATGGGCAGAAGCGGACTTAATGGTGAGGCTGAACTACCCATGGCCAAGTTACAGCCCTATCTGGNGGGAAATGTCGCATGTGCCGAGTTGGAGTGCGGAGACCGGAACTCCCTCTTCGTCTGCCCTATCTGTCCCCACAGGGGAAAAATGGGCCTCTTTGTCCTAGGTCCATATCCTGAAGCAGAACGCTCCGGCGTCCTACCCCATCTACTCCAGCTCCTGCGCAGCCTCCAAGATACCTGTGTCCAGCGGCAGAAGTCGAATCCCTACTGCCGGCACACCTCCCGAGCCATCAATTACATCGAAAAAAACTACCATAACAAANTCTCCTTGCAGCGGGTCGCACGCCATTTGGGTCTAAACGAAGCTTACCTTTCCAGCCTGTTCAAACAGCAGACAGGCCAGACCTTTACCGAATTTGTCAATNTACTCCGGATAGAAAAAAGCAAGGAACTCCTTCGGCACAGCTCCGCCTCCATTTTAGACATCTCCCTGGAGGTGGGCTTCAGCAACCAGAATTATTTCAACCGGGTATTTAAAAAACTCACCGGAATCACTCCCGGTGAGTTTCGTAGGCAAAGTGCACAATCTGCTTAATTAAACTTCCGTTATCCAACCGAATTCATCTGGCAGGCGGCCGCTTTGGATACCTGTGATCGCATCGTACAGCCTCTGGGAAATCTCGCCCGTTCTGCCTCCATTGATATCGATTACCTGCTCCTTATACTCCAACCTGCCAATGGGCGAAATCACTGCTGCGGTACCACAGCCAAACGCCTCAAGNAGCCTGCCTTCGGCATGGGCGGCAAAGAGTTCGTCAATGGCCAGCTTCCGCTCCAGGGCAGGAATGTTCCAGGACCGCAGGAGCTGCAGAACCGAATCCCTGGTTACACCCGGAAGAACAGAGTCGCCCAGATCCGGTGTAATCAGTTCGCCGTCAATGTTGAAAAAGACGTTCATGGCGCCCACTTCTTCCACATAGCGGCGCTCTAACCCGTCCAACCAGAGCACCTGGGCATGGCCCCGTTCAGAGGCCAGCCTCTGGGCAAGGAGACCGCCGGCGTAGTTGCCCGCCGCTTTAGCCGCACCTGTACCGCCCCGCACCGCCCGAACGTAGTGGGGCTCCACGTAAATGCTCACCGGGTTAATCCCCTCTTCGTAGTAAGCGCCTGAAGGGGACAGGATAATAAGCAGCTTGTAGGTGGGTGCTGGCCGCACGCCCAGTACATTATCCACACCAATGATGAAGGGCCTGATGTACAGGGAAGTCCCGGGCTGGGAAGGCACCCAATCGGCATCCAGCCTGATCAGTTTCTTCAGTGCTTCTAAAAGGAACTCTTCGTCAATTTCGGGTATGCAGAGCCGCCGGTTGCTCTTATTGAGTCTGGCCATGTTCTGCTCCGGCCGAAACAGCAAAATTCGCCCATCCTCAGCCCGAAAAGCCTTCATACCTTCGAAAACCGCCTGGGCATAATGGAAAACAGATGTTGATGGATCGAGCTGCAGGGGCCCATAGGGTACAATACGGGGATCGCGCCATTCCCCTTTGNAGTAATCCATCATAAACATATGATCGGTAAAATAACGGCCGAAGCCCAGTTCTGCTTCATTGGGTTTTGTCTTTGGGGCTGTTGTTTTCACCAGAGAAATATCCACTNCTTAACACTCCCTTTAATTTCTTTCCCCTATTTATTTACTTACTTCATTCCCGACCAATCAATTCCTGCTCAAACGCGAGCGGCACGTTTGTCCCAAATTGGTTGAGTAACTCGTTTTCGGAGTAGACACCGGATACATCTAACGAACTCGGTACCGATTTTTATCGTCAGTNCGATTTACCGTTAAAAAAAGTGGGCAAAAAAATAAGGCCCATTCGGGCCCCATTTTTTCAGCTTACTAGAATTGGACTTGGGGAACTTCCTGTGCCCCAGGTGCTGCTTCGAAATAAGCTTTGGGCTGTTTGCCGAACATGCCGGCCAGGATGTTCATGGGGAACTGCCTGATAGTGGAGTTCCACGTCTGCACAGACTCGTTGAAGCGCATCCGCTCGGTTGCGATTCGGTTTTCTGTTCCAGCAAGTTCATCCTGGAGGCGGATAAAGCTGGCATCAGCCTTCAGTTCCGGATAGGCCTCGCTCAAAGCCAACAGCCTGCCGAGGGCCGCNTCTAGTCCATTATTGGCCGCCATCTGTTCTTCCGGCGAACGGGCTGCCAACAGTCGCGACCTGGCATCGGCAATCTCTGTAAAGACCCGCTCCTCGTGGGAAGCATAGCCCTTAACGGTGTTGACCAGATTGGGAATTAGATCTGCCCTGCGCTGCAGCACGTTTTCCACCTGAGCCCAGCGCCCTTCAACGTCAGTTTCGAGCTGGACTAGACGGTTGTAACGGCCCGCAACCACAGCACCTAACACAATCACTATTACGGCAATAATCAGTAAAACCTTAGCTGCACCTTTCACTCCTCTTCCTCCTCCTTATCAAAATCGACGTCCTGCTCCGCCGCCGCCGCTGCGGCCGCCGCCGAAACCTCCACCCCGTCCGCCGCCAAACCCGCCGCCTCGCATGGGGCCCACACGGGTAGTGGTGCGGGGAATGATCACTGGGCCGCGGTGGCCTCCACCGCTGCCGCCGCTCGTACCCCCGGGGGGAAAGCGCCTAGCACGTCTTAAGAGCACCACAATCATGAGAAAAATGACAAATGCGCTGAGCCAACCTGACTCTGTTTTCTCTTTCCTAATCTCGAACTCTTCTCCCGCCAAAATATTGGCGTAGGCCCGGGACATATTCACTAATCCCTGGGCGTAATCCTTCTTCTTAAAGTGCTCTAGGCCTTCCTGGTCAATAACTGCACCAACCAAACCATCTGGGAGCACACCTTCCAAACCGTAGCCCGTTTCCACTTCAATGGCGCCTTCCGCCAAGGAGAGCAGAATCATTAAACCGCTGTCCTCCGGACCCCCAACTCCCCACTCGTTAAACAGACCGGTAATGAAAGTCTTAGGATCTTCCGGAGCAGTGGTGGCAATGGTCACAACTGCCAGTTCAATACCTTGTTCATCCCGGAGCTTCTGGGTTATCAGCTCCAGCTCCGCTCTACTCCGCTGATCTAAAACATTGGCAAAGTCATTGACAAAACCAACTGCCTTTGGATATGAGGCTGCCTGTGCACCTTGGGCAAGCAGAAAAATCAATACCATAAGTCCCACAACAATATTGCATTTAGAACGTCCCAAAGCCGCTTGTCACCTCTTTTCGTAACTAATTAATTATAACACAAAGGAAGGCGTTTGCACAGCACTCCTACCCTTCTACCGGCTGGGCCCGGTACAACTCTTCCCCTTCCAGCCAAANAAACTCATTGGCGGTCAGTTCCTGCAGAAGCTGACGGATGGGCTCCATCTCCTCTGCAAAGAGCTGAACATGAAAAGTCACTTTTTCTAGATATTCCGTATCAGCTATATATATGCCCGCCTGGAGGAGTTCGTTCTGGATTTTGCCCACATGGACATAGTCAACTGTTATGGCCACCGCCCGAGCAGGAACCATTCGTACAATCCCCGCTTCCTGCAGGGCGGCGCGGGTTGTGCCGCCGTAGGCCCTGATCAGGCCTCCCCGACCCAACAGGATACCGCCGAAATAACGGGTTACCACTACCACCACATTGGTCAGCTCATAACCCTTCAGCATCTCCAACATGGGTAGGCCTGCCGTGCCGCTGGGCTCGTTATCATCGCTGAATTTCTGCACTTCCTGATTGGTACCGAGAATGTACGCGGGCACATTGTGGGTAGCATCCCAGTGCTGCTTGCGGATGGCTTCAATAAACTCCTCCGCCTCTTCCACCGTCCCTACCGGCTTAATCCGCCCGATAAATTTGGACTTCCTTTCAAACAGGGTTATTTCAGCCTCTTTGGCCACCGTTTTATATTCTACCAGCACAAAACCACCTCTAACGCAAATTCAACATTGCTTTGCTTCTTCCTTCCCCTTCTGTTATTCTATCACTGGGAGGATTGCCATGGATATTATAAAGCAAATAGCAGCCGAACTTTCGATTAGGACAGAACAAGTGGAACGGACGGTAGAACTACTGGATGGGGGCAACACCATTCCCTTTATCGCCCGTTACCGCAAGGAAGCAACGGGTGAACTGGATGAAACGGTTATCCGCTCTTTAGCTGAAAGACTGAGCTACCTGAGAAGTCTAGCAGAACGGAAAGCAGATATCTCCCGCCTCATCGCTGAGCAGGGGAAACTCACGGACGAACTTGCCACAAGTATCGCCAAAGCTTTTTCCCTGCAGGAATTGGACGACATTTACCGCCCCTACANACCCAAACGGCGTACACGCGCTTCTATCGCCAAGGAAAAGGGTCTGGAACCCCTAGCAGAAAAACTGCTGGAACAGGGACCAACGGAGATAGAGAAACTGGCCGAACCTTTTCTCAGTGAGGAAGTATCCACAGTGGAAGACGCGCTGGCAGGCGCACGGGATATTCTCGCCGAACGCTTTGCAGATGATCCGGAGCTCCGTGCCCTGATCCGCCAATTTACATACTCAACCGGCCTTCTTGTGAGCGGAGGTGAAGACACGGGCGAAATTGCAGAAGCTAAAGAGTTTCAGATGTACTTCGATTACTACGAAGATGTGGCGAAAATACCGCCCCACAGAGTGTTAGCAATCAACCGTGGCGAACGCCTTAAAGTGCTGAGAGTAAATCTACGAGTGGACGAGCAAAAAGTGTATGCCATACTAAACGACAGAGTGATCAACAGACCCTCTTCNCCCAGCGCAGCCCAGATCAGGGCAGCGGTAGAAGACGGCTATAAACGTCTGTTGGGGCCGAGCTTAGAGCGGGAAATTCGAAGTACCCTTACAGAAAAGGCAGAAGCCCACGCCATTGAAATCTTTGCCAAGAACCTGCGGGATCTACTGCTGCAGAGCCCGGTGCGGGGCCACAGGGTTCTGGGCATCGACCCCGCGTTCCGTACTGGCTGTAAAGTGGTTGCCGTTGACCAATTTGGTAATTTACTTGAATACACAACCATCTACCCCCATGAACCCCAACGGCGCTGGCACGAGGCACTGGCTGTTTTAAAAGAGTTAGCAGCCAAACATGGGATCTCGCTGGTAACCATTGGCAATGGCACGGCAAGCCGGGAGACGGAGCAGCTAGTGGCGGAACTGATCAAAAACCACTGTCCTAAGCTCCAGTACCTGGTCATCAACGAAGCGGGAGCAAGCGTCTACTCTGCCTCCGAGCTTGCCCGGGAAGAATTTCGCACTTTGGACGTATCCATGCGGGGAGCGGTCTCCATCGCCAGGCGGGTACAAGATCCCCTAGCAGAACTGGTGAAAATTGAGCCAAAATCCATCGGGGTTGGCCAATACCAGCACGACGTCAATCAAAAGGAGCTGGCCAGCGCCCTAGATGCTGTGGTGGAAAGCTGTGTGAACCATGTTGGTGTTGAGTTGAACACCGCTTCCAGTGCCCTGTTAAAACACGTATCTGGCCTATCGCCCCGGGTGGCAGCTGAAGTGGTCAACTACCGAACAGCCAACGGCCCCTTTCGCAGCCGGGCTGAACTGAAAGAGGTGAAGGGTTTAGGTCCCAAAACATTTGAGCAGGCGGCAGGTTTCCTGCGTATTGCGGACGGAGCCAGGCCGTTAGATAACACTGCCGTCCATCCCGAATCCTATGCTCTAGCGGAGCGAATTTTGGCAGAGATCGGTGCGGAGGAAGAGGATCTAGCCGATCGGGAAAAACTGGCGGAGATTAGGGATAAACTTAGGGGGCTTGACCCAAAGGAGATGGCACAGAGGCTGGCAGCGGGTGAGCCCACCGTGCGGGATATTATGGCATCCCTGGCCCAACCGGGACGGGATCCCCGGGATGAGCTGCCCCCACCCCTTTTCCGGGCAGATATTCTGAGTCTTAAGGATCTCAGGCCCGGGCTGATACTGCAGGGGACAGTGCAGAATGTGGTGGACTTTGGTGCCTTCGTTGATATTGGCGTGGAAAAGGCCGGGTTAGTCCACATCTCCCAGCTCAGCGACAAGTTCGTCCGCCATCCCACCGATGTGGTCCAGGTCGGCGACATTGTTACAGTCAGAATCCTGGACGTTGACCAAGATAGGGAGCGGATCAGCCTGACCATGAAAACAAGTGAGTGAATTGTGGAGCTGATAAACTGAATTCAAAGGCGCTGGAAATCTCCAGCGCCTTGTTGTTATCTCGCAACGATGAAATAGGTTATGTAGGCAAGCAGTTTGAGCGCGAATAAGGGCAGAAAAACCCAACCGTTGATCCTGGCGAATTTGTTTTCATCACGGATGAGGGAAATGGCAATGGCCAGGAGTATCCACGGTGCCCAGGCGCTCAAGAACGGGACGTTCATGAATACTAGGGTGAATAGCACGCATACCCAGCCCGCAATAATCCTTTCCTTGGGAACGTGTTTTTCCGTCTCTCCCTTGCCCCAGGTTAAAGTCTTTCTGGGCTCAGTACCCTTTTCGGTCATGACAACCACCTCCGATTCATCATTTCACTGTTATGTTTCGACTTCCCGATAAATTTACCTTGTTTACGCGAAAAATGTAATTAAGAACTGAAATGGCGTAAAAAAACGCCCGGGAAAACCCGGGCGTTTCCTCTGCAGTTTAGCGCAGTTTAAACTCAGAATAGATATGATCGTACTCTTCCAACACCTTGTCTACGCCAATGTAGAAGCTGGTGTTCCGCACAACCTCATCTGCCAAATTGAGCATGGGGTTGTTTCTGAAGTCATCGGGCAGATGGGGTTCGGCACCCTTATTGGGTGTAGTGAACTTTGTCAGATCGGCAATCTTAGCTGCGATTTCAGGCTGCATGATGAAGTTGAGGAACTTGTAAGCCCCTTCCTTGTTGGGTGCGTCTTTGGACATCACCCAGGAGTCGATGTAAATGGGCATACCTTCCGTTGGGAAGACAGGCGTCAGCCTAGGATCGGCTGCGTTCCCCTTAACTGCCTGGTTGGAATACATGAAACCGACCACAGCTTCCCCACTGAGGAGGGAGTCTTCCGGCGTGTTGGTCTCAAACCGCATAATATTCGGCTTGAGGGCAAAGAGTTTCTCCCGTGCCTCGGCCACCTTAACCGGATCCGTTTCGTTGTACTCATAGCCCAGAGATTTCAGCACCAGACCGATAATCTCAACACCCCAGTCAATAACAACGATGTTGTTCTCCAACTCTGGCTGCCAGAGATCCTGGTAGCTGGTAATGGGTTTTGCACCCAGTTCTGCCACCGCTTCTTGATTAACAAGCAGGAGCGAAATGGAGACTGCGTAAGGTATGGAGTATTTATCTTCCGGATCGTAGTAATTNCCAAAGTAAACGGGGTTCATGTTAGAGTAGTTGGGCATCTTACTTTTATCCAACTCCGCTAAATTGCCGTTCTGCCGCAAGATGTCCACCATGTAATCGGTCACAACCGCCAGATCGTATTGATCGGGATTGGCCTCCAGCAGGGACTGCATCTCTTCGTTGGAACCCACTTCTTTGTAGTTAACCTTGATACCCGTCTCTTCCGTAAACTGATCGATTATTACCCGGGGGATGAAGTCTCCGCCCCAGGTCATGAGGTTGACCTCTTCTTCCTTCTTCCGGGCAAAGCAGCCCACCAAGGCTAGGGTTAGAAGGGCNATCCCTAAAATAGCTAGGATCCTTTTGAATCTCACCTTGTTCAACTAGACGACCTCCTCTTATTGTTTCTGCCTTTTGCTTATAATTTGACTCAAACCGACAATNAAGAACGTCCCAACCAAAATCAAAGTACATAGAGCATTCACCTTCGGCGTAACACCCACGCGCATCATGGAAAAGATGTGCACCGGCAGGGTGGTTGTTTTAGGCCCCGACATGTACGTGGAAATAACAACGTCGTCTAGGGAAAGGGCCAGTGCCAAAAGGGATGCGGTCAAAATGGATGGGGCCACCAGGGGTAAAATAATCGTCTTGACCATCTGCCACCTAGTTGCACCCAAATCCCGAGCCGATTCTAAGATGGATTTATCAATCTCCTGCAGCCTCAGCTGCACCATGATGTAAACATAGGGAACACAGAACAGGGAATGGGACAAAACCAACGTCAAACGCCCAAAGGGCAGACCCAGTGTGTTGAAAAAGAACAGCAGAGATATACCCAACGCCACTTCAGGTACAAGCAGGGGTAGAAGCATAAACCCCTGAATGGTCCTTTTCATACCCCGGCTCACCCACATGGCGATTACTGCCGTTGCGGTACCCAATACAGCGGAAACCAGGGACGTAATTATGGCGACCTGCACACTCACCCGAAAGGCGGCACCGATCACCCGGTCCGCAAAGAGCTGACGATACCAGTCCAGCGTAAACCCGGTCCATTGGGCAGTGGATGAGCTGGCGTTGAAGGAGTATAAAATCACGCTGATCACGGGAAAGTACAGGACTACAAAGAACAAAGAAAGATAGAATACACCGAAGCGACTGTTTCTTATCTTCATCATCCGAATAACCCTTCCCTGTTTTCCTTCACTGTCCTAGCGTAAATGGCAATAACCAACAGCACCAAGACAAACATGCCCACTGCAAAAGCTGCGCCAAGGGGCCGATTTCTACCCCTTGTAACCTGAGTGTTGATCAAGTTGCCCAGGAAAATGGTGCGGCCTCCCCCGAGCAGATCCGAAATGAAAAAGAGACCCAGAGAAGGTATGAAAACGAGGGTAAAGCCACCTGCAATGCCGGGTATCGTTAGGGGCAGCGTAATTCGCCAAAAGGTCTGAACCCTGCTCGCACCCAAATCATAAGACGCCTCCAAGAGGGAACGGTCTAATTTATCAACCGAGTTGAACACGGCGATAATGGCAAAGGGAATGAGCATATAGGCAGTACCCACCAACGTTGTACCAAAACGGTACATCATGGGCAAGGGCTGGTCGATAATCCCCAAAGCCATTAGGGCGTTATTGATTATCCCCGAGTTCCCCAAAAGGATCACCCAGCCGTACGTCCTAAGCAGGCTGGAAATCCAGAAGGGAAGCATGATCAAGCCCAAGGACAAAGCNCGCTTTTTCGGTGGCAGGTTAGCCGTTATGTAAGCCACTGGATAGCCAATTACTAGTGTAACCACTCCGGTGAGAACCGCTAAGAGAAAGGAATTCAAAAAGACGCGCAGGTAAATTGGATCAAGCATCCGCTTNTAATTGTCCAGCGAAAACTCCCAGACGATATTGCCTAAGCTGTCCCGGGAAGCGAAACTGATCACGACCACAAAGATGAGCGGAATGCCCACAAAGATTCCGATCCAGACCAGAATGGGTATGGCTAACAGATTCTGCTTAAACCTTTCCATACTCCACCGCTCTTTCTGCCCAAGCTGCCTCTAACGGAAGCAAAATGGCACCCCCATCTTCCCAAGTGAGGTAAACCTGGTTACCCACCTCGCATTCACATTCACTCTTTTGGTATTCCACCACAGTGAGGAGCTCTGACGCCACTTCCACTTCAATGCGAATTTGGGATCCGGCGTAATGGATGGAACGAACCTCGCCCCTCAGGGAGTTGGGTACCTGCTCGCACCAAATCCTCATTTTATCCCGGTGGATGGCCAAAACAGCTTCCTCAGCGGTGCGGAGAAGACACTGCTGCACATTCCGCACTTCCACCACGTCTTCGCCCAGTTTAACGCTGGAACGTTCCTCACCCACAGCCACAGTTTCCACCCGCAGCATATTACGTTCACCAATAAAATCTGCCACGAACAAATTGGCGGGATTGTTGTATATCTCCCTGGGGGTCCCCAGCTGCTGCAGTACGCCGTGATCAATCACCACAATCCGATCGCTCATATTCAAGGCCTCTTCCTGGTCATGGGTAACGTAAACAAAGGTGGTTCCGGTCTGTTTCTGCAGCCGGGTCAGCTCTGTCTGCATGTGCTTTCTCAGCTTTAGATCGAGAGCGCCTAACGGCTCATCTAAAAGAAGTAATCCCGGCTCATTGATCATTGCCCGGGCAATGGCAATACGCTGCCTTTGACCCCCGGAAAGCTGGTTAGGCATGCGTTTTTCATAGCCCGTCATTTGAACCAGTTCCAACACTTCCCCGATCTTTTTCTCCAGTTCAGCCGGACCCATTGTCTTTTTTACCCGGGGACCGTAGGCGATGTTGTCATACACGTTGAGATGGGGAAAAAGGGCGTAGTTTTGAAAAACGGTGTTGATGTTGCGTTTGTTGGGAGCCAGGTCCTTGATTGAACTACCATTCAGGAGAATATCTCCCGAATCAACCCTCTCCAGACCGGCAATACAGCGGAGTAAGGTTGTCTTACCGCAACCGGATGGACCGAGCAGGGTCAAAAATTCGCCATGCTTGATGTCAAAGGAAATGTCATTCAAAGCATGGACGTCATCGAAATACTTATTTACTTTTTCTAAGCTCAGTAAGGGTGTTTTCACAAGGAACTCCTTCCTGCAACACTAAATGTAGCTGTATGATTAGTATAAATAAATCGATCGCGGATGTCAAAAATTACTTACCAAATCTGCCGTCTTCTGCCCATTTCGCCAGAACTTCACTTTGCCCTTCCCAGCCAGAACAGATATAATCTGAACGGGAGGACTAATAATGAACAAAGCAATTACCATGGGCCTGATCGGCCTTTTACTCTTTTTCGGCCTGCAGCAGAGCAAACCGGAGACGCAGGAAATATTCGATTACCTTTACTTCCCCGGCACAATCACCGGTGTCAGGGACGACGGCACCTCTTTCGCCGTTCTTACTCAAGATAGGGAGAATAAGGACAACTCCGCTGTCTTTTTCATTTCGGACGATGTTGTCGTACTGGATGGTAAGACCGGATCTGTAATCGGACGCGATACGCTCAGCCTGGGCACCCACATTACAGCCTATTATCCCACCAACACTGTTGTGGCTCTCAGCATGCCGCCCCAGCTCACGCCGGAAGTGGTAGTGGTCCGTTCCGGCCAAGACACGGGATTTGTGCATGTGGCAGTTTTCGATGATAACCTTATGAGCAGTGACGGTCAGCTGCAGATCGATTTATCCGTTGAGACCAGCGTGACAGATCTAAAGGGCAAGCCCGTCACCGGACTTGCGGGGAAAAGACTCGTTGTTTTTTATACCACTTCAACAAAAAGCATTCCTGCCCGGACTGTTCCGGAAAGAATCATTGTTTTTGACTAACACAAAAAAAGAACCGGTACGCTGACCGGTTCTTTTGCTATTCATAACCCAGTGCCCTGACCGGGTCGAGCCTTGCAGCCTGTACGGCTGGGTAAAGCCCGAAAACCTGGCCGATTAGGATCGCCAGTAAAGCGGCCAACAGCGCTGCCAGGGGATGAAGCCCCCCAATTGAGCCAACATCCTGGGAAACCAGCTCCTGAATGAGCATGGAGCCCACCGCATCGGCACTGAAGAATGCTGCGATCAGCCCAATCAACGAACCCAGAAGCGAGAAGACAAAGGACTCGTGCAGAATCTGACGCACTATAACACTCCTGGAGGCGCCTAAAGCCTTGCGCAGCCCAACCTCCCGGGTACGCTCCACCACACTCACCAGCATAATGCTTAAAATGCCGATGGCGCTGATTAAAATGGCCATAAAAGCGAAGGCACCGAAGAAGATTGTCAGCTGCCCAATCTGCTGCTGCAGGAAGTTGCTTTCGGCGAAATACTCGCCCCTAACGGTCATATTCTCCATGCTGCGGTCCGCTAGGATAATCTCTGCTTCAGCAACCGCATCATATACCTTATCCGGCTGGGATACGATATAGATTTCGGAATAGCGCCGCGTATCCCCATCCATTCCCATACCCTGAAAACGGTACAGGTCTACACCAAGGGGAAAGATCATATGGCTTTCCATCAGGAAGTAGCCAAGGACCGCGCCGGGCCATTTGTAGACACCAATCACCTCAAACCCGGGCCCCTCGTCCTGGTAGGCACCTAGCTTGATGTACTTCCCCAAGGCACTCTGGTCGGGGTAAAGCTGCTGGGCAACTACATCGGAAATGAGCACCACCTGATTTCCCTGAGCCGCATCCTGCTGGGTAAAGAAATGCCCCTCCACCATTTCCAAGTTGACAGCCTGGCTAAACTCAGGATTAGTCCTGGCCACAGTAAGCACTTTGTAGGCTAAGCCGTCTGCTAAGATGGACCGCTCCCAACCCAACTCATAAATGAAGGCAGTATCGATGTAATCGGACGCCTTCAAGCGCTCCAAGTCCTCAAGGCGGAAATTGCTGGTGGAGGAGATGCCGCCCCCCTCCATCTCCATCACTTCAGACACGGTCAGTTTTGCCAAGGAGCCGGACAACTGCCCTTGGCCGCCTCCCGCCATATCGGCCGCTTGGAAATTGAGGGACAACAGGACCGCAACTACCCAAACACCCAAGCCCAACTGCAGTATTGTCAGGAGGGAACGCAAGGGTCTTTTTTTCATTATCCTAATGGTGAATAAAAACGTCTCTAGCATGAACTCCCCTCCTAATCTGTGCGCAGGGCATCTGCCGGATCAATTTTGGAGGCCAAAAAGGCGGGGTATACACCAAACAGCAGACTGATCAAAACGCCAAGCCCCGCTCCAAGCAGGAGCCTGATCCCTGTCATGGCATCCATGTTTCCTCCCAGGGCCGCCTTAAGCAGGGCGCTCAGCCCATAAGAAACACCAACACCCAGCAGAGCACCGATTATACCTAATAGTGATGCTTCACCCATAAACTGGCGGAACACCATACCCCGGGAGCTCCCAAGGGCAATGGAAAGGCCCACCGCTTTGGTCCTCTTCAAAACTCGAGCCAACATCAGATTGAGGATATTAATTACCGCAATCACCAAGCCCAAGGAGGCAAACACTCCGACAATAACCGCGTAGCGTCTAAGAAGTCTCTGGCTTTCCACATAATCTTCCAGCGGGCTCTGCACCGCCGCACTGTCTCCCCAAATCAACCGAGCTTCTTCTTCTACCCTCTCTTTGGCAAGGAAGAGATCAACGTCCGGATCCACCCCAATGGAAACTTGGTAGAAATTATCACTGTCCTCGTAGGGGGAAGCGGTAACAGGTGCGTAGACACTGCGCCCCTCTTCAAAGGCCAGAAAACTGCCCAACGGTTCTTCCCGTGTGGGCTCAACTACCCCGATCACGGTGAAAATGACCGAATCATTCCGGAGGTCGAGGGGAATTTCCCTGCCGATGGGATCCTCATCACCGAAGAGGGATTGGGCCAGGCGAGCGGGGAGCACCGCAACCCTGCTGCCGTTCTCAATGTCCTCTGGCAGGAAAAGGCTTCCCTTCACCAGTTCCAGCCCTTTAAAAGCGAAGTAGGCGGGCAAAGTTCCCGCAAAACTCACTTCTTCTGCACTCAACCAGGGAAACATGGCCAACTCTTCAGGTAGTTCAGCCCCCTCCAACAGGGCTGTTGTACCGGACCATCTCGTTTCTACAAAAACGTGCATTGTCTCAGGTAGGCTGCGCTGCAGTTCCTCCACCTCACTAAGGGTGCTATACCAACGGGAAGTGGGAAGTTCCGTACCCAACAGCACAATGGGTGCACCGCCGCGCCCGATTACATCCGTTTTGTCCAATACCTGCAGGGTGCGCATATAGTCCTGTTCGGTGATCTGCTGAAACTGCGTATTCGTGGCAAAGAACAGGGAAAATACAGTTACAATCACCCCTACCCCTAGGGCAATGGCCAAAATGATCAAGATAGACTCAAACAAGTGGCGGCGGGAATGCCGCCAAGACCAGCTCAATTGATCCAAGATTAACACGTGCCCACCCCCTCTTTACTCCAACACTTCCAAGAGGACTGCGGCTAGCGGCCTGCCGCAGCCGGACAACAGCTCTAAGACAGCAATTCCTAAATCAAGTTCCCTGTGGCTGCGGGCATATTCCGCCTCTAACAGTGCCAAGCGAACTTCTTCCAATTGCAGTTCTGTAATTAAGCCTGCCGCCAATTGGCGCTGGCTCAGTTCCCATTTCTCCAGCATTTCCTCTAGTTTTTCCTGACTGGCAAGCAGCTGTGATTGGGCACTGGACACCTTTTTGAGGGCAGCCTGAAGGCTCTTAGAAACTTCGATCTCGGCGGTCTCAAATGCCCGTTCCGCCCTGGCCAGGGCCAGTTCCAACTCTTCCAGCACAACAGATCTGGGATAAAGGGTCTTGCTGGCGGTTAAACCAACATCCCACTTCAGATCCTGATCAATACCGCCACTGGCCGCCACCTGCCAGCCCATCGTTTTTTGCTCGTATTCCAGCTCCGCCTGGGCTTTTTTCAGATCCGCTTCCGCCTTCCGCCAAGCAGTGCTAGCTGAAAACCATTCTTGCCGTAGTTTATCTGCTTGAAAGGAGGCATTGAGATCAGAAAACTCAACCAAAGGATCATAGGCAGTACCGTCCGGTTCATCTAAAAACCGCGCCAGTTCCAGCTGGAGCTCTGCAAGCTCGGACTGCTGCTGCGCCAAGCGTTCTTCCGACCCTTTCAGCTCTTTGATAATGGGTTCCGTATCGTAACCGGGCGTCTGCATGGCCGCCTGGAAAGTACGCTCTAAAAGCCCATGTTCCTGCTCTGTCAGAGACTTCTGATCTAAAGCCTGCCGTAAGCGAATGAGCAAATCCAAAGCCTGCAGAATCAGGTTGTTTTCCTGCCTAAGCTGCATTTCTTCCGCCGAAAGTTCACCTGTGGGCAGCTCACCTGTCGCAAAAAACTGGTACTCCAGACTCAAATCGCCCTTAGCTGAGGTAGTCAGGCCAGTCTGATCCAACCTTAGGTTCAGCGTTCCGTCCAAGGCTGCGCCTGAGTCAAGGGGCAATTTAAAGGTTAGACTGCCTGAAGGCTCCTGCAGCCTGCCATTGTCAATTTTGATGGGCTCAGCTGTCACAGCAATAACGGGTTTTTTGACCAGCGCTTCCCGCTTGGCAGCCAAACTCTGCTCCCACAGGAAGAAGGAGTGTTCTAAGTTGCGTTCAAAGGCTAGGCCGATCGCTTCCAGGGGTGTAATCACCCGCCTGTCTTCCCCTGCAAAGACTGCGGTACTGAGCATGAGGCAGCAGAGGAAGGCAACAACCAGCCGTTTTGTCCTATTAGTCATCAGCGGCAGCCTCCCAAGGCTCTTCCGCCAAACCGATAGTGCGCAGCAAGTCCAGCCTAGCTAGGGTGTAGCTCAAGAGAGAACTGCTGTAGCTGCGCTCTAAATCAGCTAGTTTCTCCTGCTGGGACACGATCTGGGCATTGCTCAACACCCCTGCCGCGTACTTCGCCTCCTCTGCCTGGAGCGTTTTGCGTTCCAGTTCAATCTGCTGTTCCAAAGCCTCAAGGTTGTGGGCTTGATCGAGGAGGGAGTAAAAACTGCTGCGGATTTTGAAATACAGGTTCTGCTCCGCCTGTCGCAGCGCTATTTCAGCCTTCTCCTCTTCGGCCAAGGCCCGCTCCAGCTCCACTCTAGGTGAAAATGGGCTGCGGGCAGCGCTCACTGCCTCTTTAGCCTTCGCCAGTCTCTCCTTGGCAGCAGCGATTCCCCCATCCACACTGAATGCCAGCTCCACACAGGCAGCCAAGTCCAACTCAAAGGGGACAAACTCGAGCAGCATCCGCTCGGTTAAAACAATCTGGGTATCTAAAGGCAGGCCCAACAGCTCGTTGAATTTCATCCGCTCCGTTTCGAGCCCGATCAATTCCTTTTCATACCGGTATTCCGCCTCAAACAAGCTGTTTTCCGATCGCTGGATATCAAGGGTGGAAAGGAGACCAGCTTCGAATTTCTTCTTGTCCACCGCCAGTTGGTTCTCCGCCCGTTCTTTTGCCTTCAAAACGTTGGCAACGGAGGTTTCCTTCTCCAACAGTTGGTAATAGCTGTTGCGCACAGAACTGTAGAGGCTTGCCTTTTCGTCCAAATAAAGCTGATTGGCCTTTTCCCAGGCTTCAGACGCTTCCTTTAGCATCTCACTGTCGCCCACAATTTCAGCCCGTTCTAAATCTGCCCGGGCTGCCTGCCAGTCGATCCGCTGCAGGCGAAAACTGAGGTTGTTTGCAAGAGACAATGCAAATGCTTCTGCCAAGCTCAACTCTAAGGTCTCTGCCCAAACGGGAACAGAAGTTAGGAGCAGGCAGGTCAGGATGATCAGCAGCTTGCTTGAACGTTTAAGCATGCCTAGCACCTTCTTTCACTTCATCGTTGGCAATGGCACCGTCCCGCAGCCGAACTAGGCGTTTCCCGTAGGTGCTGATGGCAGGGTCATGGGTAACGATTACGATCGTTGTACCGTTTTCGTTCAGCTTCTGCAAAATCTCCATTATTTCCGCCCCCTGATCGGTGGCCAGGTTACCGGTGGGTTCGTCGGCAAGGATGAGCGTTGGATCGTTGGCCAGTGCCCGGGCAATGGCCACCCGCTGCTGTTCCCCCCCTGACAGTTGGGTGGGCAGGTGGTTGAAGCGGTGATCCATATCCACTGAGGCCAGGAGGTGTTCTGCCCGTTCCCTTCGCTCACGCCTGGGTGTGCCGGCGTAGGCAAGTGGTACCATCACATTCTCCACAGCGGTCAGTTCCGGGAAGAGGTTATAACTCTGGAAGATAAAGCCAAAATGCTGATTTCTCACCTTGGCCAACTCCCGGTCTTTCAAGAGGGTTATATCCACGTCTTCTAAGAAATAACTACCTTCGCTGGGCTTATCAAGCACCCCTAAGATGTTGAGGAGGGTGGATTTGCCCGAGCCGGAGGGGCCCATGATGGAGAGGAATTCGCCCCGTGCAATTTCCAGATCGACGCTGTCCAATGCCCGAATCTCCACATCACCCATGAAGTACACTTTGCTCACTTTCTCTAACCTGATCACAATGCATGCCCTCCTTCAGGCAGGATTTCTATTTCATCCAGATGGCGAAATGCATCGTAAGAGCTGATAATTACCCGTTCACCCAGCTCCAAACCGCGCAGAATCTGCACCGCGTTCCCATCCAAAAGGCCGAACTGGACTTCCCTCTTCTGCGCCTTATTGCCATCAATTACATACACAAAAAGCTGCTGCCCGCTGGTTAGATAGGCTCCCCGGGGCAGATACAAACTGTCCTTCTGCAGCTGCAGGTGGATATGGGCCATAACCGAGCTATAGGGCCGTAGGTGAGTCACTTCCTCCAAAAACTCAACGCGAACAAGTACGCGCGAACCATCGGTACCCTGTTCAGCCCGGGGTGCAACGAAGGCTACCACACCGCTATACTCTGACTGGCCCAGACTGATGGTAACCGGGCTGCCCAGACCGAAGCGTTCAGTCTGGCCGGGCGCAACATTCAGTTCCGCCACCTGTTCAGTCAGATCTGCTAAAGTTCCCAATTCTTGATGGGCAGTTACAATACGGTTGCTGGGGATTTTCAGGGACAAAATCCGGCCAGAACTGGGGGCGGTTACTGTGAAATGCTCCATGTTTTCCAGCGCCTTGGCCAGTTTTTCTTCCGCTATGGCAATTGCCTTCTCCGCTGCCGCCCGATTGGCTTCATGCCTACGGGTAAGAAGTTCCAGCTCCCGCTCGCTTTGGGCCAGACGGCGTTCGGCCGCGTCCACGCTCTGCTCCGCCTTTTCCAGATCCACCTTGGCAATAGAACCGTACTCGAACAAGATCTCTTGCAGCTTCAGCTGCTCCTCTGCGGCTGCCAATTGCTCACGGGCATTGAGGATTTTCATTCGTTCTGCAGCCAGCTCAATTTCCTGATCCATTTCCAGCTGGGCAAGCTTGGCCCGGGCCTCGCCCAGTTCCGTCTCGGCTGCGTTTTTCTCCGCCACTACCTCGGCGGAGTAAAGGCGGAAAAGGGGATCTCCCTGGGCCACATCCTGGCCTTCTTCCACCAAGATTTCTTCCAATGTACCGCCAATTTTCGCTGAAATAATCTCTACGTTTTTGGGTACAACAGTACCCTGCACAGACAACGTTTCCAAGAAGTCCCGGGTATCCACTTGTGCATACGTATAAAAACCAAGGACAAATTTTTCCTGTTTTGGTAGGAAGAAATAATAGGCTCCGTAGGCGATCAGCCCAATGGCCAGCGCTGTAAAAATGATTAGACTGAGCTGCCGATTAGAATCGGTCTTTCTGCGCTTCTTCTGCTGCTCCCTCAGCCTCTCGGGCAGGATCGATTTCTGCATGCTAAGACCTCCCAGGAGTTCATACAAAAAGATATATCCATTTCCTTGTTATATTGATCACAACACTATTCTGTCTCTAAACGTAAAGTCCTGTAGTGAATTNTTGGAATTCACCCGCAGTTTTCAATACGTTTACCTTTTCTTGGCAAAAAAACAGGCTGTGCATTCAGCACAGCCTGTCTAGACTCAATTGTTCTCTTTCTTATGCTAGAATCTCCTCAATCTTGGCCAGCGTGTCTTCACTGAGCTCAACCTCAACCGCTTTCACGTTGGCTTCGATCTGCTCTGGGCGGGTTGCCCCCACCAAAGCACTGGCCACGTTGGGCTGTCTGAGAATCCAGGCCAAGGCCATTTCCACCAGGGAAATGCCCAGTTCCTCGGCTAGATCCTGCAGAGCATCTGCCTTGGCGACCTGGCCCGAATCGATCATTTCCTGAATCCATCTGTTGATCTCAGGGTTGGCGCCCCTGGAGCCTGCGGGGATGTTACCGCCGCGGTACTTACCCGTCAAAAGACCTTGGGCCAAGGGTGAAAAGACGATCTGCCCAATCCCGTACTTCTCACTGACCGGAATAATCTCCGCTTCAATGGTGCGGTCAAGCATATTGTAAGCGGGTTGATTGACGATTATCCTGTCTAGCAGGTAGCGATCGGCTATGGCGACTGCCTCTTCGATTTGAGCTGCGGTCCACATACTTACACCAGCATAGAGCACTTTTCCTTGGCGAATCATGTCGTCGATGGTACGCAGCGTCTCCTCCACCGGTGTTTCCGGATCGTAGCGGTGGCAGTAGAATATGTCCACGTAATCGAGCTGCATCCGTTTGAGGCTGCCATGGAGCTGCTCAAAAACATGTTTACGGGATAACCCCTTGTCGTTTGGGCCATCTCCCATGGGCCAATAGGCTTTTGTGGTTACAACATACGACTCACGGGGAAATGGCCTCAGAGCTTCAGCCATTACCCGCTCCCCTGCGCCTCGCTCATACACGTTGGCGGAGTCGAAGGAGTTGATCCCCAACTCGTAGGCACAGCGGATCGTTTTGATAGCAATGTCGTCATCAACCGATTTGCCGTAGGTTAACCAGCTGCCCAGTGAAATTTCACTGACCTTAAGTCCGGAACGACCCACATTACGGTATTTCATGCTGTTACCCTCCTTGTTCTACCTTTTCTTCTTTTGTACCCCGTTTTTCCCTAACAACATCACGCACTGTGGAAACCACGATCAAGCTCACTCCCCAACTAGCTCCCCAAATCACCAGATCGAGAACATAATGGAGCAGGTTTGGCTGAGCAAGACTGAACCCGTCAAGATTGAAGAGACTGAGCAGTATGTTAACCAGGAAATGGGCGATTACCAAGACGATTAGGTACGGTAAATATTTCTTCATCAGTCTGCCTCCTTTGTAACAAAAAGCCGATCTAACGTATAATGCTAAATCGGCCCATGTTCAACTTACTCCTTACCAATCTGCCCCCTGTGGTGCAGACCAACCAACTCGCCAACGGGCAGGGTAAAGAGGATACCCACACCGGGCTCTTTGAGCCTGCCGACTTCCACAACCTTATCGATAATCTCCTGCTTTTTACTCTCCTGCGTCAAAAACAGGATGACCTCTTTGGAAGACTCCACATGGAGGTTGAAAAACTTCTTGAATTCGCTTTCTCCTGTACCACGGGCATAAAAGATGGTAGCTCCCTCCGCCCCCACTTTCTTCGCTTCATCCACAATTCGATCGGCTTTGCCCCGTTCTACAATTACTACGATTGCAACGTTATCCATACGTACACTCCTTTCCCCTCGTTCCCTTAACTGCCTGCCTTAAAACCTGGTTAGAATTCCTAAAATCATTACGCTGGATGCGGCTCCCAGAGAAGTGAGCCCCACCAGCCCAAAACCGGCCGCCAAAGGGTCAACTGACGCCAACACAGTGGAAAGGCCCACCGCTATCGCCATATTAATGGGAATGTTGATAGGTCCGGTGGTGGCACTTGCCGAGTCGAAGGCAATACCCACGAACGTTTCCGGCGAAAAATAAGCAAGAATGACTGTGATGAATAAGAACGGTATAATCACGGCTGAGGTTGGAATTTGGTATAGGATCTTGGCAACACCCAAAGCCATGCCTGCACCAAAGCCAATGGCCACCGCTTGAATAAGAACCTTCTGCGGCAGGGCACCTACGGAAACCTCCTCTGCCTCCAATGCCAGCGATTGGAGGGCCGGTTCAGCCAAAGTGGACAAATATCCAATAGCAAAAGCGATTAAAATAATCCAAAATTTGTTGTCCAACACAGGCAGATTTTGACCGACGTTGTGTCCCAAGGGCAGCAAGCACATGGCGATTCCTCTTAAAAACAGAAATAGGCCCAGCAGACCGAGTATATATCCACCGAAAAACTCTTGAGGTTTGTCCAATGGCTTCTTCAAAACTAGAACTTGGATAACCAGTAGCCCTAGTACAATCGGTGTGAAACTTTTAAACGTACTTAAGAAGTCTTTGAGCATAGATCGTCCTCCTTAAATGATCAAAAAAATTCCTGGATAAGACCCCCCTAATACTATCATTATACCCAAATAAGTGCAAGCTAGAGGGGGGCTCAGCCCGCATATTTATGCGTTTTGCCCCTTAATTAATGGATATTCCTTACCTTTATGGTAACATATTCCAGCCAGAAAAACAACCGTTCAACTGTAGGCCCAAGTAGGCTCCAGCCGTTGGGGTGCGGGTAGCACTCGCTGAGTTTTTTTGATCTGATTTGCCAGGAGTTCTTGGAAGTAGGGGCTGTTCTTAGCGGGGAAATCTCGAAAGCCGCGGAACTTGCCAAAGAACAGCTGTCTATTGCGTTCATCTCCCGCCTTTAGTTCCCACTCCCGGAACAATCTTACCGCCACCGCGTAGCCTCGGCTGATCATGGCGGGGATATATTCCACTTCAAAAGTCCCAATGTCATAGATGAGTGGATTGATCGTCATAATCTGGCTCTGGCTTAGGGCCGGATCGCTGAGGCGATCCTCGTACTGAGCCCGCATCATGATATCCAGCGACTGGCTTAGTATCTCCACTGGGCCCGCAGCGGAAACACAATCGCGCCTCATACCTGCGTACCCGAGGTTGACGCCGATAATCCGCCCAGCCCTGCCCAAGCGCACCGCGATATTGATAGGATAACCATCCCTAAGCCCGCCATCGACGTAACACTCCCCTTGAGCATCGTCAAAGACTGCGGGCACGAAAATACCGGGAATACTGATGCTGGCCCGTACCGCTTGGGAAATTGTCAGATCGGAACGAACGGGATATCCGGCGTACTCACCATTTTCCAGGGTCAATCCCAACTTTTCCGGTTCACAGAACACTGTCTGCTGTCCATTGTTCAGATTCACTGCAGGAATTAACAGATCGCATTTGCTGAGCTCTTTAAAGCTGTTTACCGGCAGGCTCCGGGCGATAATTTTCTCTAGGCCAACGCCCCGCACAGCACCGCTCAAAAGTCTCACATCCCAAGTGAGAAGAGCTAAAATGGCCCCTTTCCAATTGAGATCGACGATCTCCCCTTTGGAACTGCTGTAAGCTAAAAAAAGCTCTTCTAGCTGGCGGGCTGATAAACCACCTGCATAGAGCGCAGCAACTATTGCCCCGCCCGAGGTACCCACAACCACCTCTGGCTCAAGGCAGTATTCTTCCAACGCCTTTAATACACCTATTTGGGCTGCAGCCCTTACACTGCCCCCCGATAACACCAAGCCAATTCTACTTCTCATGTTTATCCCCTTCCCTGCATGTGGATGGAGACAATATATGTACCTGATTTTCGCTTGGCAACGGAAGGGAGCACCATTTAGGGTGATTCTGATTATTCTGTTATTTTCTCTTACGCATATAAGGAAAACGGGCGCAGAATTACATTAGGCTTAAAAAGCGGTGCGGAATACTTCCGGCTTAAGAATGAGGGAAACCCTGTTAAGGGGCCAGTAGCGCCAGATTGCTCTACCCACAATCAGATTACGAGGAAGAAAGCCAACGCGGGAAAAACGGCTGTCTTCGCTGTTGTTGCGGTTGTCGCCCAGAACGAAATAGGTGTTTTCGGGCACGATCTGGGGAGCAAAACCAATGCGCGCAGGTGCTAAGGTATATTCTTCCTGCACAGGCTGATCGTTAACATACACCACTCCCTGGATGATGGCCACCTTATCCCCGGGCAGGCCAATTACCCTTTTTATGAACTGTTCCTTTTCGTTGGAGGGGTTTTTGAAGACAATTATTTCACCCCGGGACGGTTCCACAAACCGATACGAGATCTTGTCCACTAACAGTCGTTCACCATGCTGAAAAGTGGGCAGCATCGATTCTCCGTTGACTGTATAGGCCCGGGCAATGAAAATTATAATGAATGCGGCAATAAGTAAAGAGGAACCTATCGTTTCCACAAGTTCCCGTAATTGGCTTTTTTCTCTGCGAACAACTTCCTGCAAGATTCCTACCTCCAATGCTGAACAACAGTATGGGAATTCCACGCCACACCCTGCTATTCCTGCCTCTAAAGCTGCCAAAAACAGGAACGGCAGACCTCCTTGTACAAGGGCACCACTTCCAAAAACAATTCCTTATCTCCAGTGCGTAAAGCTGTGTCGATCTTATTTTTCAAAGTGACAGCCCAAAGCAGCAGCTCAACTTGATCTCGAACAAAGGCGGCAAAGCCGGGGGGCTGGATGCTCGGGGGCACCGCTTCGTTTGGCACCGCAATTTCCAGGTACCAATCGGGTATCTCCCCTTGAAAAGCAAGTTCGACGTGGAGAAGGCCGCCGAAATCCTGCAGTGCTTCCCAGGCTAGCAGGGGATCGTCGATCTGGTTGATTCCCATCTTTCGCTGTTCCTTAATGAGCTGGCCATTGGCCAAGGACAATGACTCCGCCTCAATCTCACTCAGCTGCAGCCGAAAGGCAATTTCGTTTGCCCCCTCCTGGGCAACGACCATGGTGTTGGGCAGACAGTCGCGTCTGGTCACGAACACCAACCGCTGCAGCATCTTTCTGTTCTGCCAGATCCTCTCCAAGAGAATCCTGCTGGCAGCATGTTTCAACGGGACTTCGCAAAAACGGCGCAGAGCGTGCTCCTTGTGTATGATCATCATCGCCCTCCTCCTCAACGAAGATCATTACACTATATGCCGTATCTCCTCTTTAATCCCGCGCGATATTAATCCGCAGCTGGTCATAGGCCAGGCTGATCCCCGCAGGCAGGGCCCGACTTACCTCTTCGTGCTCAAGCAGATGGGAAATGTGGGTGAAATAAGTCTGTTTAGGCCGCAGCTGCTCCACAAGCGCCAGGGCCTGGTCCAGGTGCATATGGGTAGGATGGGGTTCACGGCGTACAACACCGAGGACAAGCACATCCAAGTCCTGCAGGAGCGCTAGTGATTTAGGCGGAAGGCTGCTGCAGTCCGTAATGTAGGCAAGTCCACCGATACGGTAACCTAGAATGGGGAGTTTCCCATGGAAGATAGGAATGGGTTCTACCCTAACCCCTTTGATCTGGAAGGGGCCGTCTATCACACGTGTTTCCACCTGGGGCTTACCTCCCCCCTTTTGGGTCTTGCGGAAAACGTAACTGAAAACCTCCCGCATTTCTGCAATTGTTGGCTCATTGCCGTAGATAGGAACATGTTCCTGGGTTATTTGACTGAACACGCGCAGATCGTCAAAACCAAAAACGTGATCCGCATGGCAGTGTGTGTATAAAACCGCGTCAACATGCGTAATGCCCGCCTCTATGGCCTGCAGGCGAAATTCGGTTGCGGTGTCGATTAGGATGCTCACTCCCTCGGCTTGCACCCAAAGGGAACTGCGCGTCCGTCTGTTTTTCGGATTGTCACTTGTACAAACGGGACAGGTGCAGGTTATGATAGGCACACCGTGGGAAGTGCCGGTGCCCAAGAAGGTAATTTCCACGTTTTACCACCCCTTTTTCCCCTTGACCGGAACATGTGTTCTGGAATATAATAAATACCACGAACACTTGTTCGCCATATATGTTCCGAAAGGAGCTTGCAGATGATCGTTTACTGCGGTTTACGCCACTTTTACATCCAGCATTTCGAACCACCCGAACAGGATGCTTACTACATTTTAACACATAACAAGGAAGTCTGGGATTTTTCCCCCGAGTTAAAGAAGCACGGAGTGACACTGGGAGTTAAACCTAAAACCGTTTTCCAGCTGGAACGGCCTGTCCTAACGCTCCCCCTTGAGCTGGATGAGTACGCACCGTTTTCCCGCAGCTGGTATGATTTCTCTCGCCTCTACACCAAAGAACTGGAACCCGAATACCCCCATGCCTGGTATCTTCGGTTTAAACAGAAATCTATCCTGGAGCAGTTTCTGTTTGATTTTGCCAAAAAAGCCGAGCAGGAAGGTGCGGGGGCGATCTTTGGTGTAGGCAAGAGCAAGCTCGTGGCAAAGCTGGCGGCCCACAACTTACCCCCGGGACAGAACATCATTCCACCGGAAAAGACGGAGGAGTTCCTGCTGCGCGTACCCCTAAACAGGCTCCCCCTACCGGAAGTGAACATACTGCAAAACCTTGGGCTGCACACAATTGGTGAGCTAGGCAGGCTGCCCTTTGTGGAATTGGTCAATTGGCTTGGCAAAAGGGCCGAACTCTTTCAAAAGCTGGGCCAGGGCGAAGATCTTAACCCCTTCTCCAGCCTGGCTGTTGTGGAGCTCAACTGGTCGCTGGACTGTGCTGTTTTGAATGGGTTTTTAGAGCCGCTGGCACACTCCGAACTATATCCCTATCTCAGGGCAGGTCTACAGGAACTAGCGGGCTCTCTCAGGGAGCAGGGCCAAGTGGCAGGCCTTTTAAAACTGGAAGCACGGACTGAAGGGGGAGAGCTTGTCCAAAGCCAGCGGCGCTTTAAGGGAGCGAGTGATGAATGGAAAGTTTTTGAACGGGCGGTACACAGTTTGCTGCCGCCGAAACGCATCGCCCGCCTGGGTATACGCCTTGCTGAGCTGAAGGACGCTCCCGTCATTCAGCTGAACATGTTTACCCAACCGGCCGAAGCAAAGGTTATCCCCTTGCCTCCCCGTTTCCCTGCCCAAGTTGGGGTAGAACTGCCTCGACGGGAGAAGTTTTTGCAGATCTGGAAGGAGTATCTCCTCAATGAGCAAGCTAATTAATCGGCCCATTGAGCTTATTTGGCACGCAAACTTTCCCGCCGCCTTTCACTACCAGCGACCTTATCAGATTAAATACATCCTCAACCACTGGCGCGAAGCGGGCCAGTGGTGGCTGCATGAATCGGAACGGTTTGTCTATGAAATGAGCACTGATAATTCTGTCTGTGAACTTCACTACCTACCACAGGAGGAACGCTGGATTTTATACCGCCTGGGAAACTGTTAAGCGAACTGGGAGGTTAAAAAAGTGTTTGTCCATTTACACGTCCATTCCCCCTATTCCTTTTTAGACGGAGCAGCTTCAATAGAAGCACTTTTGACGCAGGCCGCGCGCTGGAACATGCCCGCGGTCGCTCTAACCGATCACAACAATGTAAGCGGAGCGGTGGATTTTTTCAAAACGGCCCAAGCTCTAGGTATCAAACCGATACAAGGTGCGGAAATTACACTTGCAGACGGCAGTCACCTCACCCTACTGGCCGAAAACGAGGCAGGCTATGCTGCTCTCTGCCGAATCATTACAGCAGGCTATGCCAACGAAACAAAACGGGATTGTTTAGTACCCTGGCAGGCCCTGGAGGAGAACAGGGATAACTTAATTGTCCTAAGCGGTTGCCACCGCTCCCGCATTGCCCAGGCAATTTTACGACGAGACTATTCTAGGGTAAAAAGGGAAGCACTGCGTTTGGTGGAGATCTTTGGCCGGGGACAAGTTTACTTGGAAATGAGCAATACTTTCCTGCCCTTTACCAAGTACCTGCTGGGACAGCTCGCCAAACTGGGCGAAGAGCTGAAAATCCCCCTGGTGGCAACGAATAATGTTCACTATCTAACCAAGGACGATTTCCCCATCCATGACCTTTTGGTCTGCACCCGAACAAAGACTAAACTGCACGATCTGCACCCCGAGCGTCCGTTAAACGGCGAGAATTATTTCGCCTCGCCGGAAGAAATGAAGGGGCGCTTTGCCGCCTTTCCAGAGGCAGTTGAGAACACCCTGCGTATTGCAGAGCGCTGCCAGCCTGCCCTAAACCTTGAGCAGAACCTTTTTCCCCGCTTTTTCCCAGGGGAAGATCCAAAAAAAGCAGTTGAAGTGCTGCGCCAATTGACCTGGGACGGGGCCCACAGGCGCTACAGCAAAATCACCGTCCCTCTACGCCGTAGAATTGAGCACGAGCTGGACATCATCGAACGGCTCGATGTGGCCGATTATTTCCTCACCGTCTGGGATCTGGTTCAATACGCGAAAAAGGAGAAAATCCGCTATGCGGGGCGGGGCTCTGCAGCCGATTCGGTCGTTGTCTACTGCCTGGAGATCACCAATGTGGATGCCTTTGCCAGGGGACTTCTCTTTGAGCGCTTTTTGAGCTTAGAACGCTCCCAAAAACCCGACATTGACATCGACTTTGACGCCCGCTACCGGGATCAAATAGCTGACTATGTATACAAACGCTACGGTGCAGAGCGGGTTGCTTCGGTCTGCATGTTCCAAACATACCACGCCCGTTCTGCCCTCCGTGATTTGGGCAGGGCCTTTGGCTATTCCCAAGCGGAGCTATCTGCCCTAACCAAAAACATTACCTCAATCCCCGCCGACGGCATTCGTAAGCTCATCAACAGGTTGCCAGAGCTGAAAAACCACCCCCTGCATCAGGAAAAATACACAGCTCTTGTAGATTACTGTGCAGCGATCAACCGTTTTCCTCGCCAAATCGGTACCCATCTCGGGGGATTAGTTGTGAGCGGCAGGCCCCTAACCGATGTTACTCCGCTGCAGATTTCGCCCAAGGGCGTTTTGATCACCCAGTTTGATAAGGACACCATTGAAGACCTGGGCTTGATCAAGATTGACCTTCTCTCCCTGCGCACCCTGTCGGCCGTTGCCGATGTGGAAAAATCCCGACCGGAATTGGCGTACAACCGTATCCCCACCGATGATCGGGCCACCTATGCCCGGCTGCAGAGGGGTGATACGGTGGGTATTTTTCAGCTGGAAAGCCCGGCCCAGCGTACCCTGCAGTCACGCCTCCAGGCGGATCGTTTTGAAGACATTGTGGCCAGTGTGGCCTTAATCAGACCCGGACCCATTAAGGGTAATATGGTGGATCCTTTTCTCGCCCGCAGACACGGACGGGAAGAAACGACCTATATCCACCCTAAACTGGAAAAAATCCTTGGCTCCACCTACGGGGTGGTTTTGTATCAGGAGCAGGTAATTGAAATTGCCACCGAGCTGGCAGGCTACACGCCTGGGGAGGCGGACCGCCTGCGCAAGGCTATGACCAAATTCCGATCCCAAGAGGAAATGGACCGCATCGGTGTGGAGTTTGTGGAAAAGGCGGTACAGAGGGGAATTGAACGGAATGTGGCCGAGACCGTTTTTTCCTACATCGTAGGTTACGCAGGCTACGGCTTCTGTGAGGCACATGCGGCTGCCTTTGCCGATACGGCCTACCGCACTGCCTATCTGCTCGAGCATTTCCCTGCCCAGTTTTACGCCGAGCTTCTTAACCAGCAGCCCCTGGGTTTTTATCCGCCTAACACACTCTGCGTGCAGGCGCGCCTAAGGGGGATTGAGATTCTGCCCCTGGACATCAACGCAAGCGAAGCGGACTTCACCGCAACTGATAATACAATCCGCATCGGTTTAAAACAGGTACGGGGCATGGAAAAATCCTTCTTGGCTTCAATTGCCAAGGCCAGGCAAGCTGGGCCCTTTACTTCCGTCCATGACTTTATCTACCGTACCAATGTAAGCAGGGATGTGTGTGAAAATTTGGTCCTAGGCGGAGCCTTTGATTGGTTTGACAGCAACCGGCGTGCACTCCTTTGGAATCTCCCCCGCTGGTACCAGACGAAACAGGGCGGTCTCTTTCTAGAGATTCTCCCCAGCCAACAGAAGATCGAAGATTTTTCGCCCCTCCAGCGTTGGCTGCGGGAATACCAGGCCTTAGGCTTAACAGCCCGGGGACATATTATGGATTTCCTTAGACCCGATCTGCCGAAAGGGGTTCTTACCACCCAAGCCGCCCAAAACTGCCCCACCAATACCCAGGTCAAAGTGGCGGGCCTTGTAATTCGACCCCATCGGCCCCCTACCCGCAGCGGCCGCACGGTTGTCTTTTTGACGTTAGAGGACGAAACGGGCCTCCTTGATGTGACCGTCTTTGAAAGCGTTTATCAGAAATACGGTAAGGTAATTTACAATAATCCCCTGCTGCTGGTAACAGGGGAAATTTCAAGGCGCGATCCCCAGCAGATCGGTACAATCACCGCTAGAAAAATTGAGGCGATTTAACAGGTACAATCCATTCTTCCGCTCCGCTTTCAGCGTTGAGGTAAATTAAGTAGTACTGATCTTGGTAGCGTACCCCCAGCCTTTCCACTAGGATTTCCCGCTCCTGTTGATCCTGGATCAACGCCTGTTTGCGATCCAGGATCTCTGCGCCCGACCTGATCTTTTCTGCCGGATCCCAAGCTTGGCTCCGCACTACCTCCAGCTGGTGTTGGGGCCTATTCTGGGCTAAATGGTAGGTTGTAGCCCAGAACCCGATCACAGCTCCACTGTCTGCACTCACCTGCACCCGCACTGGTTCAGCATAGCGCAGGATCCCTTCCCGCAGGGGTACAAAGGTAAACAGGGCCCGCCTGTTCAATTCCTGTACATCCGTCACCTGCATAGAGGGAAATCCCCTTTCCCGCAAAAAATCCGCGGCTAGCTGGGCCATCTCTTCCAACGTATACGCTCCCTCTTCCCCGTCCCGCCCCTGCAGCACAGTCATCCAGAGCACCAGTCCGCCACGGCGGGATACTTCCACCGTAATATGCCGCCTTTCATCCCTGCCTTCAACCGTGTAGGCAGGAACGGAGCCCAGGCTTTCGTTAGTAACCATAAAACGCAGCCCCTCGGCTCGGCTGAACTGGGCCGCAATTTCCACCGCCTCTTCCCGGCTGATCTCTTCTCCGGATATTTCCCCCCTCCGCTCGGGCAGTTTCAATTCGGACAACCCCTCATTGAGGGCGGTCAGTGCTGCCCACTGCAAAGGAAAGCGGGCTCGTGCAGCCAGCCCAGCTTCCTTTTCCCTGCTTCGGAGCATTTTCTGCAGTTCATGGTTTACGTATTCGATCTGTTCGTGAAACTCGGTCAGCTTGTCCGAACCGGCGCAGTAAGCATAGGTCTCGGCGGCTGTCTGGGCAAGCAAACGCTCTACTCGCTCCAGCTGAACCTCACCCAAGGGCAGTTCCCCCAGATTTATCTGGGCAGCGTAAATCAGACGGCGAACCGCCGCACCGATTAAACTTCGCTGCTCTTCACCTTGGGCAATCTTCGCCTTGTTCAGTTCTGAGCTTAAGGCCTGCATATGGGTGGCGAACTCAGCTAAAGCTCGATGATAGCTCACTTCTGCCTCGCGTCGATAACGGGCGGCGAAATAGGATTGTCCTGCTGCAAACCCCACAACTAGAAGGCCAAGGACGAATAATGTCTTGATGTACCTGTTCAAAGTACTCTCCCCCTAGCTGGCAAAGACATGGTCACCGATCTTTTTCAAGACAGTGCGGGTGCGAATCCACTGATCCCCCGTTTTGTTCGGATTGTAAAAGAACAAAGCACCGCCGGTGGGATCTAAACCGTTCAGGGCAGCATGGGCTGCCTCTAATGCGGTTTCATCTGCCGGCTGATTTACTGTGCCGTTGCTCACTACCGTAAAGGCCNTAGGCTCGTAAACCACCCCGGGAATGGTGTTGGGAAACTCGGGATGGTTTACCCGGTTTAGAATCACCGCTGCCACCGCCACTTGGCCCTCAAAGGGTTCACCCTGGGACTCTGCCCTCACCACCCGGGCCAATAGGTCCAAATCGGCAGGTGAAATTGTGTCGCGCCAACTCGATAACTCCTGGGCCAAGTCCTGTTCCGCCCCTTTTGGTTCGGACCCAATCAGTCCTTGGCGCTGGAGGTACCAGATTCCTGTGAAAGATATAACNAATATTAAGAGCACGCCTAGAGCGGCTCTAAGTCCTTTTTTACCCATTCCTTTCTTCCCTTTCCCTTCCTAAAGGAGGCAGGATTAAACTACCCAATCCAGAAGGATAAATAGGCAGTATATAGGTGTTAAGCTTAAGGAGGATTTNTCGATGAACTTACCACGCTTGGCAATCCGCAGACCAGTTGCCATCACTGTACTTGTTATTATTACCCTCCTCTTCGGAGTTATTTCCCTGCAAAAAATAGGCATTGATCTGCTACCTGATCTCAATTTCCCAGTAGCGGCAGTTGTTACACTGTATCCAGGCAGTTCGGCCCTCACGGTCGAACAGGATATAACTGTACCCATTGAGGGTATGCTGGCCAGCGTCAGCGGGCTAAGGTCCCAGGACTCCTTTAGTACGGAAGGGGCTTCCGTTGTTATCCTCCAATTTGAGTGGGGCACAAACATGGTTGATGCCCTGGAAAGCGTGCGCAACAGTCTGGCCCAAGCGGCTCTAGTCCTGCCGGAAGATGTGCAGACACCTGTCGTGGCCCAAATTGACCCGAACGATTTCCCCTTAATGCTGATCGGTGTGGATGCTGAAGAGCTCACCGCCCTGGAGCTTTCCCATCGGCTCGAGCGCATCAGGCCCCAGCTGGAACAGCTGCCTGGCGTTGCCCAGGTGAATTTACTGGGGATCAGCAAAGAAGAAATTCAGGTTCTCTTTGATCCGGAATATCTAAATGAAATTGGCTTAACACCTGTCATGCTGCAGCAGCTGATTGCCTATCAGAATATTGTGGTGCCAGGCGGTGCCGTTACAGCAGAAAACTCCCGCTACACCACGCGGGCGGGCAGTCAGATTAGCAGTGTAGAAGAGTTGAAACAGATTATTGTTGGCATGCGCCAAAGCAGCGGCGTGCTCAGCTTCGGTGGCCTCATTCCCTCCCTCACCTATTTGGGGGATATTGCTGAAGTTAGTACCGGCATTGAACCGCGGGATGGTATCACCCGTTACAACGGGAGAGACGCGGTTCTGGTGCAGGTCAACAAACAGAGTGGCGCTAACGTGGTACGTGTCGCGGAGCGGGTAAAGGATACTCTTGGTAAAATAGAAGCGGAACACCCGGACCTGGAGTTTTCCGTCATTACAGACCAGTCCCTGTTTATTAACCAGAGTATTGGCAACTTAGCCTCAAGCGGTATTGTAGGCGGCTTTTTGGCCGTGGCCGTGCTTTGGATTTTCCTCCGCAGCTTCCGCAGCCTATTTGTAATCGGCCTGTCCATTCCCGTTTCCGTTATTGCCAGCTTCGTGTTGGTCTATTTTTCCAAGCTTTCCCTGAACCTAATGACCTTGGGCGGCCTTGCTCTAGGCGTTGGTATGCTTGTTGACTCGTCCATCGTTGTGTTAGAAAACATCTACCGCCACTTTACGAGCGGTATGCCCATTCTAAAGGCGGCAGAAGTGGGAGCCCAGGAGGTTGCCTCCGCCATTACTGCCTCGACCACAACAACCATCGCAGTCTTCTTGCCCGTTGTGTTTGTCCAGGGTATTGCGGGACAGCTCTTGAAGGAATTTGGCTTAACCATTTCCTATTCCCTCATCGCTTCCTTAGCTGTGGCCCTCACTGTTATACCAATGCTGGCAAGTAAATTGTTCAAAAAGGGACAGGACAATCAGCGGATGGAGAACGCCACAGGTAATGTAACCTTGAGTAAGATGCACTNTGGTTACGGGAAGGTTTTGAACTGGGCGCTCCAGAAAAAGGCAGTTGTCTTTGCGGCAGTAATCGTCCTGATAGGCGTAGCTATAGTGGTCTATCCCAGGCTTGATCAAGAGTTCCTACCCAGTTTCGATGAAGGTTTCATAGGCGTACAGGCCATGTTCCCGGCCGGACTATCCCTGGAAACGACCCGGGAGCGCATCGAGAATATTGAGCGGGAACTGAACAAAATCCCTGAAGTTGAACGGGTTGCAGTCCGATCGGGAGATCAAGGTGAACTGGATATGATGAGCCTGATCTCGGGAGCTGGCTTGGAAAACGCCGAGTTTTATATCACCCTCGCTCCCCATGGACAGCGGAAGAGAAAAGCGCAGCAAATAACGGACGAGATTCAGGAGATTATGCGTACCCAGGGTGTGGTCCGGGCGAACATAACCGATTCTTCCCTGTTTGGCAGTGCAGGTACNCTGTTCACGCCTAACCTGTCCGTTCAGATCAGGGGAGAAGATGAAACGGTTTTGACGCAGATCGCTGAGGTGATAAAGGAAAGGCTCGGGTCCGAGCCGGGCTTCCGCGATATACAGGACTCCCACTTTAGGCCCAGCCAAGAACTCTACCTGAAGGTTGATACTTCCCGCAGCATTCTGGGAGGTTTCACCGCGGGCCAGGTTGGCCTAGGTATGCGCTACGCAACAGCAGGTCTGAAGGCGACTGATATAACCATTGGCAACAAAGCGGTACCGGTCGTGTTGCGGCCCAATACGCCTATTAACTCCTTGGACGATCTCCTCTACTCCAAGATCAGTTCGCCCGTGCAAATTGGCGAGCTGGGCAAGGATCCCATTCTGCTCAACGAAGTTGTAGAACCTGTGGTAGGGGAAGCCCAGTCCATTATGCAGCGCCACAACCGTCTGCCTGTTATTTACGTAACCGGAATACTGGGCGACATATCCTTAACGGATGCGGTTAACAGAGCCAATGAGGTTATAGCAGACATGGATGTTCCCCCGGGCTATCACGTGGAAGTTGGGGGTGTGCAGGAGATTATCCGGGAATCGCTGGATGAGTTGATGCTCGCCCTGGTCTTGGCAGTGGCCCTGATTTATTTGGTCATGGCAGCCCAGTTTGAATCGTTCACCCAACCGTTTATTATCATGTTCTCCATTCCCTTAGCGCTCATCGGCTCTTTGGTAGGCCTGTTAGCTGTGGGTGGTAATTTCGGCGTAATGGCCATTATCGGTGTCATTGTGCTGGCGGGAATTGTGGTTAACAACGCTATCGTTCTGGTTGACTACATCAACCTGAGAAGGAACAGCAATCCTGACCTANCCCTACGCCAAGTGATCGTGGGAGCATGTCAGGTTAGGCTGAGGCCCATTTTGATGACCTCAATCACCACTATCTTTGGGCTCATTCCAGTTGCCTTAGGCATAGGTGCCGGGTCAGAATTCCAAAGGCCCTTGGCGGCAACACTCATGGGCGGACTGATCACGTCCNCCCTCCTAACCCTGTTCGTTATTCCGGCAATTTACGAAATCTTGGCTAAACTGGAAAACCGCAGAGTTAACAAGGATGCGGCTGTTAGCTGAGGAATGAAATGCTCAGACAATCGGCAAAGGGCTGCTGGCGAAAAACCAGCAGCCCTTTTTTCCTTGCTCATTCCAATTGAGTGCCGCAGTGGGGACAGAAGTTAAACGTCCGTTCCAAGCTCGCTCTGCAGTTTGGACAATTGCGCCCGGTTGGCTGGGAGTGGACAAGGTGCTCGTTTGTAATCTGCACCCTCTCCCCCC
>JGI24707J26582_10000212_pt1 | contig 42645 bp, 32 predicted proteins | sample BioPla1DNA1_FD_26582 | JGI IMG/M metagenome (IMG submission 26582)
CATAGACCATCGTTTCTTTTGAGGAGGAAAACTACCTAACATAAGAATTTTAGCTGCTTTCGGTAAGAAAGGTTGTAAGGGATGTTTTTCTATGGGAATTTCACTATTAAATGTTGTCATTGTTTTAAATTGATAGAGTATGCAGAAGAAGTCTAATAAAGAAACGACCGATTAGACTTCTTCTGTATTTATAACTAAAAAAGGGTTGTTATTGTTTTCTATAAGGTATAAATCTTATTGTTTCATAAGTTTAAGAAATTGCATTGTTCTTAACATGCATACCATTACCATTAATAACTTTTAAATTACTTATTTCATTTGTGGTATTAAAACTGAAAGAGGGATATTTATACACCTCGAATTGAGGCTCCGTTTCTCCTTCTATGTAATTCCAAATGTTAGCATAATTTTCAATGTTTTCGCCCCCTTTTTCTAGTTCCCGAAGATAAGCAGTAATGGATTTGTTTTCTATAATATAAACTTTGCCTAATTCATCGATAATGGGACTGTGTAGGCGGGTATGGTCGTGGTCAAAGCGAAGAATTCGTTTGCCTGTAGAACTAATACCCACTAAATTGAAAGTCATGCTTTTACCTACTGCAGGAAGATTTAACACATTACGATCGGTGGCTAAGAAAGGGATATCATATTTTTTTAAGAAATCGCTAACACTCTTTTTAGCTTTGCTTTCATGTTGTAGAAGATTATACAGTTCATCTCTTTGTTGTTTGGTAAGTGTTCCAAATTTCTTTTCTTCTAAGCCTTCTTGTAATGAGCGACTATTGGGAGCAAAAACGGCATAGTTTTCATCGAACCCTTTAACGGTAAATGTATAATATGTAATAACACCCATAGCATTTAATGTTTTTCTTAATTGAGCAGTGTGTCCTCGACGAGATGCTGCTACATTAAAGACCAGTTGGTTTGTTATAAGCCATCCTGCAGATATTATTTTTTCTATCGCTTTTTGAGCTTCAGGAGTAACCTCTAGTGGACTTTGAAAGTGTGTTTGAATAATAAATTGTTCAATGCCAATGGCTGAGGCTTTCTTTTTGAATTCTTTTAATAATTCAACTAACTCATCATTGATTCGGAGGGGGAGATAGGCTAATAAGCGTGACCCTAAACGTATGCGTTGAATTTCAGCATACTTTTTCCCATCTGGACGTTTTTTATTATTTTCTTTTTTTCTTTTTGCCATATCGTAAATGGCATTCAGTATTTGTTTTAATGATTTNTTTCTACTCATTAANGCATCTCCACCTGTAATTAGAATATCTCTTAATTGTGGATCATNTTCAAAGTACTTCATTAATCTTTCTAACTTGCTATTCCAAGTTTCTTTGGGNCTTAACGTATCAAATTGAAAATTAAGACGTTCACTNTGAAAATCNTACATTCTTTGACATGAAGCACAGAGTCCACCACAAGCTCTACCCATTGTATCAGGAATTAAAATGGCTACTTCTGGATATCTTCGATGAATATTTGTGCTATTGGGTAATATCCAGCCCGCTGCATTAGGTTGTCCAGGCTCTACNANATCTTCTTTTTCCCATGCTTTAATATTTCCGTACGTTTGAACTAATTNGGGAGAATACAAGATATAACTACGTATTGCTTCATCATTATATCCAGTAAGTTTCGTGTTAAGCAAAGAAAGATAGTATGGAGTAATAAAAAAAGGCATCTTTTTTTTCTCTGCTTTTTTTAGAATAAAAAGAGTTTCGGTAGATAAAGAATAGTTTAACCACTGATTAAGTTCTTGAGGATTTCGAATAGCTAGCGATAGATGGAATCGGTAGTCGTTCCACCATTCTTTTACTTGATTTACTTTTTGTGGGTAATCCATTTCTTCAGTAAAAGTATATCGAGAGGATTTAGATGATTTAAAATCTATTTTTTGTACTAAATGGTGTATAATTCGTTCTTTATTTTCTTTCCGAATGTTTAGTACTTCTTTATCTAACCCGCTTTTCCACCGACTCATATCTTTTTCTAATTGGTTTTGGGTGTAAAGTCTGTTTTCGCTGTTTGAAAGCAGCTGATACATATCAATGAAAAAGTCAATCGGAGTATCTTTTTCGTTTTTAGGGTTTTTTAAAAATGACCAAAGAATATCTAAGGTTTTAATTTTTAAATCTTTGTCTGTTGATAATTCGTGTATTGTTTCACCATTATAGTCAATCAGAAGTTGTAGGTTTTTTCGTTTCTTTTCATCAAAAGCAGGATTTTTAAGAATCCACTGTTTCATGTTATATTGAAAATCAGAAATTGTGGAGCTTTTTTGTGCTTCAGCAATAAGTTGAGGAAACTCTTTTTGAAATAGATTATAGATTTCTGTTAAAGTAAGTGAGAGCAATTTTTGTTGATTCATACGCATATCTTTTTAAGTTGTTTTTATTGATTATGATTATTCCGATTGAAGTTTTTGGAATATATATCTGGTAAATATACACAAAAAGAAGTTAAAAATGGGACTATCTTTCAATTAATCAGGTACTTGTGAATGAGTGTGTTTTTTTGTTAATTTTATAAAAAGAAAAAAGGGAGTATAACGCTTTCATGTTATACTCCCTTTTGTACTACTAAACAACTCAATGCATGACTTCTACAATAAGAGTTGTTTAATGAACTTATTATTTGTTTTTCTTTTCTTTTTTTCTCTGTTTTGCCTCTTTTTTAGCCAAAATAATCATATTAAAGACAAACTCAGTAATCCAATTTTCTGAATAACCTAGACGCTCTTTATACTGTTGTACTCCCATGGCTGTTTTATGTACATCATCTTTTTTAAACACAGGCTTAGTACAAATTTCATGTATTGTCTCTTGTGTAACATTGTACAATGTTTTTCTAAAACGACTAGGAATTCTCATCTTCCATTGCATCAAATTACCAATTAACATCATTAAGTCATTAGTAAACCCTTGGAACATAAAAAGGTAGGGTTGTACTTCGTTTTGAGATCTACAGTTTTTACGGATAGAGCTATCAATTTCTTTAAAGAAGTCGTCTGAAATATCATAATCATCCTTTAGCATTTTTTTTGCTACAGATTTTTCGCCAACTCCTAATTTTCCGCGTTCAGTTGGAACTTTAAATAAGCGCTTAAAGTTAGCTAAATCAGGTAGAACTCTAATGTTTGTAATCCCATTGTTTTGAGCTATCACTGCTTGAAAGTAAACACGTATTAACATCATAAAGTCCTCTACGTTGTCTACAGAATCTACTTTTTTTGAATTTCTATTAAAAAGTCTTGAAAAGAATCCCATATTAAAATTTGTTTAATTATCTATATTAAGTTTCGTCTTACAAAGATACGAAAATGTTTATCTATTTCTATTGGTAGTAAATAGTAAACTTACTCTTTAAGTTTAATTCTAAATTTATTATCCGTATAAAATAGTTCAATAACTTCAAATTGAATGAATTTAGCTAATAAAAACTCTGCCGTTCGTTTTCTCCGTTTTGTTTTGCGATAGAATTGGTTGAGTGTTAGTGTCTCTTTTTCTTTAATATACCCAAGTAAGTTATGTTCTTGCTCAGTATAAGTTATGACTTCACCTTTTTCTTTACTTCCTAATTTCCATAATTGTAAATGCAGTGTAGTAGCTAACATAGTTTCATCTTTTATGCGTACATAGGCTAATGGTTTATTGTCTTTTGAACATGCAAATACGGGTTTATTTTTACTTTCTTGAATTGAGGCAATAAGTACAGTTTTTCCATTGATTTCTATTTCTTTTGTGGTATAATCAATTTTAGGTTTGCAATATAAATCAGCCGCCGCTTCAATCATATATTTTTCCTCATCCGATTGAATTCCTGTTATATTTCCATTGTCTTTAACTCCAATTAAAAGTTTTCCCCCTTTGGTGTTTGCAAAGGCAGAAAGCGTTTTTGCAATTTTTTGTGCATCCGAAATTTCAAATTTGAAGTCTTGAGTAGTATGTTCACCCTCACGAATAAGGCACTGAAGGTACTTACTGGNGTTGATTATTCTCCGTTTCATGCCTTNAAATTACGTAAATTTGTCTTGAAATCCCCTTTTTATGCATATTTAAGCACATTTTTGAAAATACTCTGCTGTTTAATTCGCTATTTTGATTAAAGAGTGTAATTTTGTTCATAGTTACTAACTAATTAATAACATTATATTATGAAAGAACTAGTCGAAAACGTAAATCAATTAATGGCTGAATTCAATAAAGATGCTAATGCTCAAATTGAAAATGGAAATAAAGCAGCTGGAACTCGTGCTCGTAAAGCTTCAATTGAGATTGAAAAAGCACTTAAAGAATTCCGTAAAGAGTCTCTTGATGCTTCAAGAAGCTAAGCCATTTACTTTTCAAAAAGACTTTATAAAAAAAGAGACCTAATTAGGTCTCTTTTTTTGTTTTTAATAGGTGATTTCTACTCTACACTAATAATAGTAATATTGGGGTTTTTGTGTAATAAACTTAAAAGCTCTCCCTCGGCTGACTTTCGAGGCGCTTTAAGTAGTACAGTAACGGTTAATTGTTCAGTATCACTTTCTGTCATTTCGTATGAGATGATTAGGTACCTGTGAGAAATCAATAAATCGATGGTTTTTTTTATTTCCTCAGGCTTTGATGTTGATAATACAAGAGCAGAGTTTCTCATACCTACTTGTTTAAATATCATTCCCAGTGCTTCTAGTCCAATTAATGTAAGTATGGTTGAAGCAATGCTTATGGTGTACATTCCTGCACCCGAAGTCAGTCCTATACCTGCTGTGGCCCATATTCCAGCGGCAGTTGTTAATCCGCGTACAAAGTGTTTATGTAAAATGATAGTTCCTGCTCCCAAAAAACCAATGCCACTTACCACTTGTGCTGCAATACGTCCGGGATCAACAGAATAACCATCGATACGTGCCAAATCAATAAAGGCATATTGCGAAACAATCATCAATAAAGCACTCCCAAGAGAAACCAAGAAGTGTGTGCGATATCCTGCTTCCTTTGCTCTGTATTCGCGGTTGAGTCCAATGATTCCACCGAAAACACCAGCCATAATTAGTCTTAGTATATGTTCCCATTCCATATTCTATGATTTATTAATCGATTACCCAATTTTTATTGTGTGGAACTATTGCTTTTGGATTATAAGAAAGTCCATCTTTAGTAGGTATTTTAAGTTTATATGTGCGTCCACTTCTATTTTCCAAACTATATTCTCTTAACCAAGGATTGAATTCTTTTAGTATGGCTAAATTAATTCCCTGTTGCTTTGCATAATTAGATAGGTTAGTAATGCCAATAGTGGTAGTGACTTCTTTATATTGAAGTGGAGGATAAAGTTGTTCTTTAGTTAATCGGAAACCAAATTGTTGTGGATTTTCGAAAAAGAGTTTTGCAGCTAATAATCTATAGATGTATCGTGCGGTTTCTTCAACTAACCACAAATCACTAGCTTCATCTACACCTTGTCTTCTTAATTCAGATGAGATTCTTCCTTGTCCTGCATTATATGAAGCCATAGCAGATAACCAGTTTCCATATTTGGCATAAGCATCTTTTAGGTATTTACAAGCTGCTACTGTAGATTTTTCAATGTGATATCGTTCATCTATGTTTTTATTAACCTCTAAACCATATTCTCTACCCGTAGCAGGCATAAACTGCCATAGTCCTGCTGCTCCAGCATGTGAACGCGCAAATGTGTTTAAAGAGCTTTCTATAACCATTAGATATTTTAGATCATCTGGCACGTTGTTTTCTTTTAATAAAGGTTCTATTATTGGGAAAAACCGATTGGCTCGTTTTAATATTAAATGGCTATTTGTGTGCATAAAACAGAAAGAAATAAGTTCCCGATCCATTTTTTCTCGCTTATCGTATCTATCTAATACTATTTTTTCACCAGCAAAGGTTACACTATTAGGGACAATAGGAATAGTGCTTCCCTTATTTGAGCCTTTGATGTCTGTTTGGATAGTGGTACTACCTAGTAAATAAGGAGTTAAAGCGATAATAAGTAGAAGGGGACCTAGTGTATAGAATAATTTAGATTTCATAATTTTTAATGTATTCGAATAATTGCTCTTACTACAAAAATAACAAAATTATATAGATTTCGTGTATTTACGATATATGGGTTTTTACATTACTTTTATAAACATTCTTTTTATGTTTGTTGTTTATAGTTTTAAAGATAATAAGATGGATATTATACATGACAAAGAGAATTGCCGTTTTTATGTAATTGTAAATCAACAAGAAGCGTTTGTGAAATATACCCTAACATCCGACACGATGGATGTTTTTTCTACCTATGTTCCCAAAGAACTAGAGGGCAAGGGGATCGCTTCATCATTAGTTAAATATGCTTATGAATATGCCGATTCTTTACATTTAAGACCTGTGGGTAGTTGTTCTTATGCTGCTGTTTGGTTGAAGCGTAATAGGGAAGGGTGAGTGATTTTACGTTAGAATTAATGCTATCTTTTAATGCTCTATTATTTAGATTTTGGTTTTATAGGAAGTTGTTTCCAAAGAAAAGACGGAATCAATTTCCAGAAAAAGACAAGTAGGTTAAATTTCCAATCGATTATAGGTCTTCTTTTCTTTTTTTCTATTGCATTGAATATTTTTTTAGCTGCAACATTAACTTCCATAATGAGAGGGTAATTGTTTTTTGATGTATTTAATAAGGGAGTTTTAATAAAACCAGGTTTTATATCTGTAAAATGGATGTTATAGTTGTTTATATAACATAATTGTTCCAGTGCGTCAATGTAAGTGTTTTGCATACGTTTTGTTGCAGAATAAGCGGGTGCAATACCTAGACCTTTAGTTCCAGCTATAGAACTTATTGCTACTATATGTCCTTTGTTCTGTTTCTTAAAGTAGTGATAAGCAGTAAGAATTGATTGTGTAAAACCGAAGCAATTAGTTTGAACCGTTTGTAGCTCTAATTCTTTATCTAGTGTAGCATTTTGGTATCCAATCCCGGCACACTGAATGAATACATCTATAGGTTTCGTTTTATCTATTAATTTTTGAATTTGATGTATTGCATTGGCTTGTGTAATGTCTATTTCTTCGACATGAACTTGATTTGGGAATTGATTTTGTATTTCCTTTAACTTATCTATTCTTCTTCCTGCTATTCCAATGACAGCATCTTGCTTAAGATATAATTGAGCCAGTTCATATCCTATTCCTGATGAAGCTCCGATAATGAGGACTCTTTTTCTGTTTACTTCCATGGGTTTGGTTACTTATACTAGTTATTATCAAAGATAAGTAATAAAAAAACACCTAAGCAAAATTTTGCTTAGGTGTTTAAGTTCTATTATTAATCTAATAAAATATTTATCTATTAAATGTACTATGTACAACTTCTAAACTTAGTTTATTACCGCCTTGTTCAGGGTCACCTCCCTTTAATTTTACACATCCAGGACGTAAGTCGTGCTCAACAGAAATAGTGGCAGTTGTGTTGTTACCTGTTTGTTTGGATTTAGCTATAATAGGTATTAATACTAATTTATTCCAATCAGGATTATCCTCAGCCCATTTTTTGTTCCACGACTCATCAGTCCAAGTAGTACCATCAGCTTTTTCAGCTTCTTTCTTAGCGTTATTTTTTTCGTTCACTACTGTTTGAACTAATCGGTTAAGATTATCAAATGTATACGTGTTTTTAACGGAATTGTGTGCGATTTCATAAGAGTCTATATTGTTACCAATTTTATTCTCTTTGAAGAAATCGAACATATCATCTTTTCGAACTAAAAGAATATTGCTCGGTACATTCATCTTGAAGGGATAGTCACTTTTCTCGTAATAGTTAGGTATAACTAGCTTTACAAGATTTAATGTATCGCTTATTAATTGCTCTTCTATTTCGTCAAATGGTATTGTCATTTCTGTAAAGATACCAGCAGGAGACTTTAAGAAGGTGTGTTCTGTTTCAGCAACCTTTTCTTGTAGTTTATCAGAGTTTTTAAAGCTGTTAGCTTGAATAACTTCACGGGTTGCAGGGAAGGTTTTTTGTGCATAATATAAAGAGTCCGTTCCATCCACTTTTTGCAAGCTGTTGTTAAGCGAATCTTTATAATGACACGCAACGACCACATTTAATTGAACACGGTCTATATATAAAATGGCACCATCACCTTCTACTGTTTTGATATATAATCCTTTTAGTATGTTATTAATAAACGCTTCTGAGCTGTAAAAGTATTCAGGGTGTTCACGATTAGCTTTGAGAATATTCTCTCCAAACTCCTTAGGTAATTCCACTCTCACATGAGGGTAGAAATCTTCTAATCCAATAATTGAGTCACTATATGAGTAATCAATTGGAGTAAAAGTTTTACTAACTAGTGGAGGTTTTGTTTCATCGTAATAATCATCAGGATTAATATCTGTATAGTAGTTAGCTTCTAATTTTTCATCTAATGTATATACATTTAATCTACTCTGACTTGTAGAGTCACCGTAAAACTCACTATAATAAAGAATCAACTCAGTTAGATGAGTAGTATCTCCTGCCATTATACCTTCTTTGTTGCTTTCTGAATAAACAGAAGGAAAAGATAAGCTGTCAAGACAATTTAGTTCAGTCAAGAAACTTGTTTCATATTCTCCAAATTCAGGATCGATAAATCGTCCTAGAAAACCTGTACTAGATCTTGCAAAAACAGGTCCTGATAAAATAGACTTAGTAGTAACATCAAAATAGGATGTTTTTACAGTTGCTTTATCGCTATCGGGTAGCATATCATACCCCATATTACCTGTATTGTCATCACAAGCGACAAATAAAACAAGAAAAGATAAGACAAAACCAATTGTCTTTGGCCAGAGATTCAAATTCATTGTTGTTCTATTATATTATAGTTTCTGTTTTATTAAAGGTCAGATTCCCAAACTTTATCGTAGAACTCTTCGAAAGCATCAGCATATTTTTCTATTTCAGAGCCTTGGTAATCTAAAATCGGTATGTTTTTTTCTTTTGCAAAATCAAGAACCGATTGGTCCACCTTTTCACTACTTTGTATTACACCATCACTGTATTGGATAGCTAATTTGCAAAGAGAACTATAATCTATTTCATCTCCTAATAATTCGATATCTTTTTTATCGATTCCTTTCAACATTAAACGTTCTTTAAACTCTTTTGGGAATGGAGTATTAAATTTGTCATCATATAAAGAGAAAATAACTTTTGAATCTCTAAACGATGGTTCGTCTTTGTATGATTTTTTTATATAAAGTGGGGATAATGCAGACATCCAGCCGTGACAATGTACTATTTCTGGAGTCCAGCGTAGTTTTTTAACTGTTTCAAGAACACCACGAGCATAAAATATTGCACGACTATCGTTATCTTCGTACTCATTCCCCTTTTCATCTACAATTTGTAATTTGTTTTGGAAGAAGTCTTCGCTATCAATAAAGTAAACCTGCATACGTGCAGCTTGTATTGAAGCGACTTTTATGATTAGTGGGTGATCTGTATCATCTATAATTAAATTCATTCCAGACAATCTAATTACTTCATGTAATTGGTTTCTCCTTTCATTTATGCTACCCCATTTTGGCATAAAAGTTCTAATTTCTTTCCCTTTTTCTTGGATAGCTTGTGGTAACTCTCTTCCTATTACTGACATAGGTGTCTCATCAACAAAAGGTGCGATGTCCTGTGAAATGAATAAAACATTATTTACTTTTGCCATATCAACATATATTTTTTGAAATTCTATACAAAGATATAAAAAAAAACACTCATAAATGCAAGGAAATGTGCTTTATAATTCCTTATAGAGTGTTAACCTAGAGGCTTTGTGATGATTAAAATGTTACTAGCACTCTTTTTTTATCTCATATTTAAGTGAAAGAATCTTTCATTATATGATAAATAATGATTTATTTTGCATTGTTTAAACCAATAGATATTAGGTATCCATGCAAGTTTTTGAAACAATAAATGCTTTACAAAAAGAGTTAAGTCAACTCAACAGTAAAAGTATTGGCTTAGTTCCCACAATGGGAGCTCTACACCGCGGACATCTTTCCTTAATGAACCAAAGTCTAGAAGATAATGATATTACTGTAGTTAGTGTTTTTGTTAATCCTACACAGTTTAATGATAAAAATGATTTGGAGAAATATCCTAGAACATTAGATAAAGATACACAACTGGTGAATTCGCTTGGTGTAGATTATGTTTTTGCTCCTACCGTTGAGGAAATGTATCCTGAACCTGATACTAGAGTGTTTAACTATTCTCCACAAGATGAAGTGATGGAGGGAATTTATCGACCAGGCCATTTCAATGGAATGTGTCAGATAGTTAGCAAGCTTTTTTCTATAGTACAGCCAACTCGTGCTTATTTTGGTGAGAAAGATTATCAACAATTGGTGATTGTAAAACGAATGGTTGAAGATCTTAAACTTGATATTGAGGTGGTTGGTTGTCCAATTGTGAGAGAAAAAGATGGTTTGGCTTTAAGTAGCCGTAATGCATTACTCTCTAAAGAAGAAAGAGAAAATGCCTTATTAATATCTAAAACTTTGTTTGAAAGTCTTAAGTTGGCAGCTAACTACTCTTTGAAGGAAACCTTATCTTTTGTGAAAAATACAATTCAACAAAATGATAATTTAGAGCTTCAGTATTTTGAAATCGTTGATGCTAATACCTTGTTACCATTGGAAGAATGGGAGGATTCTTCGAGCATAATAGGTTGTATAACCGTTTTTTGTGGTGCTGTTCGTTTAATAGATAATATAAAATATAAAGGTTGATTTTGTTATGTTGATAGAAGTATTAAAATCGAAGATACATTGTGCTCGCGTTACAGAGGCTAATTTGAATTATATGGGTAGTATCACCATCGATGAGGATTTGATGGACGCTGCAAATTTAATTGCTGGTGAAAAAGTACACATCGTAAATAATAATAACGGAGAACGTTTTGTTACTTATATAATTAAAGGGGAAAGAGGTTCTGGATGTATCTGTTTGAATGGTGCTGCTGCACGAAAAGTACAGGTAGATGATGTGGTTATTATTATGTCTTATGCAATGATGGACATAGAAGAAGCTAAATCTTTCGAACCTTCTTTAGTTTTTCCAGACACGGCTACCAATAAGATAGTTTAAATGTTTAGAGGTTATTTATCACCTATCTTTTAATTCCAAATTTTTCTTTGGGGTGTTTGCCGTTTTTGGGCTCAATATGAACTACAATATCATAAACATTTTCTACTGTATCTTTAATGCTTTTTTCTACTGATTCGGCAATCTTGTGAGCTGTATCAACAGTTATATTACCATCTACTTCTATGTCTAACGTAATGATGTACATATTGCCAACTTGTCTCGATCTCATTCGATGAGGATTCGATGCACCTGGAACATTATTTACAGCGATAAATATTTTATCGTATACTGAAGTATCTTTTATTCCATCCATTAATTCCACATTGGAATCCATAAATATAGTGATGGCCGATTTAATAATGAAAAGGCTGATAATTAAGCTTACAATAGAGTCTAATAGGGGTAAGTCTAGTATGAATGAGAAAAACAATCCGATTAAAACTCCAGCCGATATTAGTACATCGTTACGCATGTTTATAGCATTAGCTATTAGCATAGAGCTTTTAGTTCTCTTACCTTGTTTATGTTGATAGAAAGCAAGGAGTAACTTACCAATAATAGAAAAAATAGTAACATAAATAGCTAGCTTACTAGGTAATTTTTGGTTATCAGACTCCAGTGTTTTTTGAATGGAAAAGATGAACATTTGAACTCCTGCATAAAAAATAATCAAGGAGAGTATTTTAGTAGCAATAGCTTCCGCTTTTTCATAACCAAAAACGTACTTCTCACTAGGAGGACGTTTCATGATGTTAGCAGTAAAAATCATTACAATAGATATCACAACATCCATAAGGGAGTCAATACCATCGCTGATAACAGCTAAACTGCCAGATATAATTCCAAGAACAATTTTAGCTGCTGATAATATAGCGTTTCCTATTGTACTAATCCACGATGTGCGAATTAAAATTTGATTTCTAGAAACCACTTTTCCCATTCTATTAATTTAATTTTCTATGTTATGTACATACTATTTCATAGAAGAAATAATTAGGGGGCAAAGATAAAAAATATAATGTCAGTATTCAATTTCAAGGATAACTATATCTGTTATGATGAGTATAGCATAGTAGAATACTGAAATAAAAGAGAAACTATAAAGTTGTAAAAGCTTCTCTTTGTTATATATAAAAAACAGTATATTTGCTATTAATATAACCTTACATTTAAATATGAGAAAAAGGACATTTATTTTCGGATGTTTTTTGTTTTTATTATTATCACTTTGCAATTCATCTAATTATAGGTCGTTTTATAATATATCTTTGGAGATAGATGCAACGACAGTAAACTGTTTTGCTCAAGATGTTCAAGGTATGATGTGGATGGGTACAAACCAAGGACTCTATAGTTATGATGGCTACTCTTCTAAACATCATGGTGGCGAAAGACAAAGAGTTCAGATTTATTGTATTCACATTGTTTCTGACTCCTTGTTTTACCTAGGAACCGATAATGGAGTATTGATTTATGATTATACTAGGGATGTTTATGTATCAGATGAGGTTGAGTTTCCAAGAGATGTTCGCACTATAGAACAAAAGGGGAATTCTTTATGGATAGGTTCTTTGAATGGGTTATACACTTATGATTTGAATAAACAAACCTTAAAAAGGATAGGTGAAAAATCTGCAAATAAGTTACCTAATACTACTATTTATGCCTTGAAGCAAGTAGAAAATAAGTCGCTTTATATTGGAACCTATAATGGATTATTTATATATAATGAGTTCTCTGATCTATTTGAAAGCATCGTTTTACCATCGGTGGATTCTAATAGAAATGTTTTTGTTAATACTTTATTAGAAGATTCAAACACGGGTAGTTTGTGGGTTGGAACGGAAGGAGAACTGTTTAGGTATTCTTTTAATACTAAGCATGTTGTTTCAATTCCATTATTTCATGGGAATTCTATTAAATCACTTGCCTTTGATTCAACAGGCCAACTTTTAATTGGAACTGATAATGGTTTGTTTATATATAATATTCAAGAAGAAAAAATCGATCATATTGTACATGATTCAAGAGTTAGTCGTTCATTAACTAATAATATTATATGGAGTATTTTTAAGGATAGGGAAGACAATATTTGGCTTGGTACCGATTATAATATATCGATCGCACATAATAATAAAGTTTATCAATCCATACCCATATCACAAATTTCGGGTGGGGGAGCTGGGAATCGGTTTTATGTCTTACATAGAGATTCACATCTTAATTATTGGTTGGGTGGGACGAATGGTGTCCTTTTTACTCCATCGCTTTATGACGATGAACATTCCATTTGGTTTAAAATGGGGGACTCTAATCATGCTATTTCACATAATAGAATAAGGCATATTTATGAAGATCACTCTCATAATATATGGTTAGCTACTGATGGGGGAATTCACTGTTATAGTTATGAAAATCAACAGTTTAAAAGTTATTCAATAGTAGATAGTACAGGTGTTTATAATGCTAATTGGGCTTATTATCTTTATGAGGATCAGCATAATAACTTTTGGATAGCTTCATTTTTAGGCGGAATATTGATTGTGGATAAGGAGAAACTGAAAAAAAGCTCTGGAATATACGTTGCAGAAACTTTTTATAACACAACTAATGGTTTGTCTGGAAACTCTGTGAATCATATAATTGAAGACAAATTAGGTGTTATTTGGGTTTTATTGTATAACAAAGGAATTAACACCATAAACCCTACTACTGGGGAGATTAAAGTGGTTCAACTAACAGAACAAAAAGATGAACAACCTAATTTTATTATTTCAGATTCTGATGGAATAGTTTGGGTTGCATTTAAAAATGAATTGAAGCGTGTTGATGTTACAACTTCTTCAATTGAGACGATAGCGATTGATACTTTTGGTGAAAACGAAGTGTTATACATGCTAGAGGAAACAGATAGAATTTGGCTTTTAACCAACCAAGGTGTTTTTATAGTTAATAGAACTACTTATGATGTACAACGTGTCTCTGTATTAGGTCAATCGTTTACAGCTGGATACTATGACAGTGTTGATAATAAGGTTTATTTAGGAGCTAGTGATGAAGTGATAGTTGTTAGTCCAGCAGTCCTCAATCAGTCAGACTGGATTAATCCTATTCGTTTGACGGAGTTGTATATAAATAATCAAAGATATTGTCCAGTAGAAACAAACAAACAAAGTATTAGATATACCAATCACCTTTCATTAAAATCAGATGATAACAATTTAATTTTTGAGTTTTCTAACTTATTGTATGCTCCTCATGGTAAAAGACCATTTGTTTTTAAATTAGCGGGGGTAGATAACGATTGGAAATTTATTGATTCTTTTAGCAATAAAATTATTTATAATAATCTAGATTATGGATCATATGAATTACAAATAGGAGAGTTAGATGGTTTTGGTCAAGTAGAATCTAATAAACTAGTGTTCACTTTTGATATAGCTGCTCCTTGGTATTATTCAATATGGGCTAAAATTATTTACTTTTTAAGTGGTATCGGGTTATTACTTTGGACGATAAATTTTTTTCGAGTACGTAATAATTTACGCCTAGAAAGATTAAAGAAAGAAAAAATACAAGAACTTTCAGATATGAAAATGGAGTTTTTTGCAAATGTATCTCATGAGTTCAAAACTCCATTGAGCTTAATAATAGCTCCTATTAGTCAATTGTTGTTGGAGGCAAAAGATGAGAAAGAGAAAAAACAATTACAATTGATTGAACGTCATGCTTTAAAATTAAGTGCATTAACTCGGCAAATAATTGATTTTAATAGAAAAGAGGCTGAAACTTCAGGGTTAATGTTCTCCAAAATAGAGTTAGTAGAGTTTTGTAGAACTTTATTTGCAGTATATGAAGACTCTTATAAATCAGAACCGCTTGAGTTTAAATTCACAGCTAATCAAGACAGTATTTTTGTAGAGGTAGATGTATTAAAACTAGAATCCGTAATTAATAATCTGCTTACTAATGCTTGTAGATATACCAAATCTGGTAGTATTGGATTGAACTTATATGTGGAAAATAATAAAAAAGTTCGAATAGAAGTCTGTGATACCGGTGTAGGTATTCCACAAAAGGAGTTACCATATGTTTTTGAGCGATTTTATCAATCTTCAAAAACAAAGGATGAAAAAGAAGGTACAGGTATAGGCCTTTCTTTAGTAAAATCTTATGTAGAACAACATGAAGGGCATGTTTCTATTGAGTCTCAAGAGGGTATAGGTACATGTATTTCAATTATATTACCAACAAAAGAGGATTTTGAATTTGAGACTATGATTGCTCAAGATAACAAAGATAACNTGGCAACTATATTAATAGTTGAAGATAATCAAGAAATATCAGATTTTTTATATCATTTATTAAATAATAAATACCATTGCTCTGTAGCTTATAATGGAAAACAAGGGCTTAAAAAAGCTATTGAGACAAATCCTGATTTAATTATAGCTGATGTGATGATGCCTATAATGGATGGGTTAGCTATGACACAAGAGATACGAAAACAGATTCCTTTATCAACAACTCCTATTATTTTATTGACAGCAAAAGATGATAGGCAAACAAAAATAGATAGTCTTCATTTAAGTGTGAATGCTTTTTTAGCTAAGCCTTTTGATCCCGAAATTTTACTATCACATGTTCAGCAACTTTTATTGAATCAGGAAAAGATAGAAAAGAAGATTCGATTAGAAGTACTTTCAACTCCTGAGGCGGTTGAAGTTGTTTCATCTGAAGAGCTTTTTTTATCTGAAATAACAGAGTTAATTGAGGATAGAATTAGTGACTCTCAATTAAATGTTTCACTGTTAAGTGAGCTGTCGGGCTATGGTAATAAGCAGCTATATAGAAAGACGAAACAATTAACAGGATTAACTCCTGTTGAGTATATCCGTTCTATTCGGCTAAAGAAGGCAGCCATGTTGTTGTGTAAAAAAAAGTTTACAATTTCTGAAGTGATGTATATGGTTGGGTTTTCTAGTCCTTCTTATTTTGCTAGGTGTTTTCAACAAGAATTTGGTGAAACCCCAAGTGAATTTATGGAAAAATATTAATGCATGTATTTAGGGTGGAACAGCCTTTTTGTGAGTTATTTATTTGTTTTGTCTAATTTGTATCTCTCTTTGTCTGATTTGTGACTTAAGCTATAAAGACTGTTTGTTATGTTTGCGGTGTATGAAAGCAAAACAAACAAAATCTTATACTATGCGAAACAAAGTCTTTATACTATTCTTTATTTTAGTTTCTTTTTTGTTTACATCTAGTGCTCAAGAAAACTTGTTTTATATAACTAAAACGGGAGAGTTAAGATGGAAAGAAACAGAAAAAGAGGCTTCCTTCTATGGTGTAAACTATACTGTCCCTTTTGCTCATGCTTATCGAGCATTAAATTATTTAGGACTGGATCATAAACAAGCGATTGATAAAGATGTATATCATATGGCTCGATTAGGATTTAATGCTTATAGAATTCATCTCTGGGATGTAGAACTATCGGATGCTAAAGGAAACCTAATTAATAATGAACACTTAGACTTATTAGATTATTTAATATCAAAATTGGAAGATAGAGGTATTTATGTTTTAATAACTGCTATGACTAATTTTGGAAACGGATATCCTGAAAGAAATATGGAAACCGATGGATTTTCTTACTTATACGATAAGTGTGAAGTTCATAGCAATGCTGAGGCTATCAAAGCTCAACAACGATATCTCTCTCAATTGGTAAATCATACCAATAGATATACCGATAAAAAATACAAAGATGATCCTTATATAGTCGGTTTTGAAATTAATAATGAACCTTGTCATCAAGATTCACCCAAGCAAACAAGGAGTTATGTAAATAAAATGCTAAGTGCATTGAAAAATGCTGGAAATAGTAAGCCTGTATTTTATAATGTAAGCCATAACTTATCTCATGTAAACTCTTATTTTGATACTGCAATAGATGGTGTTACTTTTCAATGGTATCCTATTGGTTTGGTAGCAGGTAAAACACGAAAAGGGAATTTTCTACCTGCAGTAGATAACTATTCTATTCCTTTTTCAAATTTACCTAACTACTCTAAAAAGGTTAAAGCTATCTATGAATACGATCCTGCTGATATTACTTATTCATATATGTATCCTGCTATGACACGTAGTTTTAGGACACAAGGATTTCAGTGGATCACTCAATTTGCATATGATCCAATTGATATTGCATGGGCAAATACAGAATACCAGACNCACTTTTTAAATTTGGCTTATACTCCTAATAAAGCTGTAAGTATGGCAATAGCAGCTGAGGTGGCTTATAATGTTCCATTGTATAAAAAGTACGAATCCTATCCAAAGGATACTATTTTTGATGGATTTAGGGTCAGTTACAGTGGAGATTTGAGTGAGTATAAAAGTCTGTATAAGTTCTTTTACTCAAATACAACTACATCAGCCCCTCACTTGAATGATAGCTTGAAACAGATTATAGGTTGTGGAAATTCTCCAATAGTGAAATATGAAGGAACAGGAGCCTACTTTTTAGATCAACTTGAAGAGGGAGTTTGGCGTTTAGAAGTTATGCCTGATGCTATTGAAGTTAGTGATCCTTTTGAAACTCCATCTTTAGATAAAGAGGTGGTAACAGTTGCTTGGAATAGTTGGCCTATTCAAATTGAATTAAATGATTTAGGATTAAATTATAGTTATAAGGGACTTAATGAAAATAATGTTCTATTAGGTGAAGCTCAAGATAAAGGTTTTTTGGTTTCCCCTGGAGTTTATTTGTTAACAAATAAACAAAATGAGATTAAAAATAANTGGATGAAGGATTCAATTTGGAAAAATATAAAATTAGGAGAATATGTTGCTCCTAATTCTCATGCAAAGAGTTATTCTATTAATCATGAACCTTATTTAGTAATTGAAGAAGGAGACAGTTTGTGTCTTAATGCGATTGTTGTTGGATCACAATTACCTGATTCTATATTGATTTATAATGATAAAATTTCATTTTGGTCTGAATACAATCCTTATCTAAAAATGAGTCGAGTAGAAAACTATAAGTATCAAGCTATCGTTCCTAAAGATTGGATTAAAGAAGGTGTTTTTAGATATAATATGGTTGTTTTTTCGGAACAGCAGTCGATGGTTTTTCCAGGAAGAATAAAAGGACATCCTTTAGATTGGGACTATTATAAAAAACAGTATTGGGAAACAAAAGTTGTATCAAGTAATACTCCTATCGAACTCTTTAATGTAGTTGATGAGTATTCTCAACTAGATACTTATGCTATACCTGAAACTTCTACAGTTTCAAGAAGAATAAAAAATAATGCATTGAGTTTTTCTTTCAATATAAATGATGAAGCTTCTCGATTTTATTGGAAGAAGTATATACGCAAAGATGTGGAGGGTCGTCTTGCCACTTTAAATAAAACAACGCATTTAAAAATACAGTTGAACGGTGTAAAAGATATTACTCGTTTGAAGGTGGGATTCACCACTTCACTTGGCATAAGTTATACAAGTGAAGTGGCAGTAGACAAGAAGCAGATGATCCAGGTGGATTTGAAGACTCTTCAACAAGATAAATCAATATTACTACCAGCACCTTATCCAGTTTTTTTATCACGAGAGTTTGAATCAGATCAAAAAATACCTTTTTCAATTCAAGATATTGAGTTTCTTGAACTATCAACTATAGATAGTATAACTGAGCAAGCTACAATAGCTATAGAAAGAATGTGGTTAGAGTAAAAAATAATAGAAATAAAACCTTAAAAATGGAATAATTATGAAAAAGAACCTATGTAATGTCAGACAGCTCATTGTGCGTTTTAGCTCAATTATGCTGTTGCTATTAGTCTTTTCTTCTATTTCTGCGCAAGTGAGAAAAATAGAAGGTACGATAAAAGATGAGTTTGATGAGGGTGTAATTGGTGCAGCTGTAAGAGTTTCAGGAACTACTACAGGTACTATTACCGATTTTGATGGAAAATACACTATTGATGTGCCTAATGATGCAAAACAGTTGGAGTTTTCGTTCTTAGGATATGAAACACAATTAGTAACTATAGACAATAAAAAAGTCATTAATGTGAAATTAAAACCAATGACTTTTGATATGGATGAATTAGTAGTTATTGGTTATGGAACGCAAAGAAAAGGAGATTTAACTGGTTCTATTAATAGTGTTAGTGATAAGGATTTTAGTTTGGGTTTGATAAGCTCTCCTGAGCAATTAATCAATGGAAAAGTATCAGGAGTTCAAATTATGTCGAATAGTGGCTCTCCTACGGCGGGGAGTTCAATACGTATTCGCGGTGGAGCTTCTTTAAATGCAAGTAATGAACCTTTGATTGTGTTAGATGGAGTTCCATTAGAGACTGGGGGGATTAGTGGAGCTGGCAATTTTATGAGCTTAATAAATCCTTCTGATATCGAAAGTATGACTGTACTTAAGGATGCCTCTTCTACAGCAATATATGGTTCAAGAGCATCAAATGGTGTTATTATTATTAACACCAAGAAAGGTTCTCATGATAAATTAAAAGTCAGTTTCAGCACTGTAAATTCAGTGCAAACAAGAACTCGTGTTCCTGATATGTTAAATAGGAATCAGTTTGTTGATGTTATAAAAGAGAATGGGAACTTAAGTCAGCAATCTTTGTTGGGTGATGTTTCTACTAATTGGAACGATGAAATATATAGAACTGCTTTTGGAACCGATAATAATCTAAGTTTATCAGGAAAGGTTCTTCCTAATTTTCCTGTACGTTTATCTGTTGGATATTACAATCAAAGTGGAATACTATTGCGTGATAATGCAGAACGATATACGGGGAGTTTATCATTGTCTCCTTCTTTTTTTGATAACTACTTGAAGTTTAATATCAACTTAAAAGGAACATTAAACAATAATAATTTTGCTAATAGTAATGCTATTTGGGCTGCATCTACATACAACCCTACTATACCTGTTTATTTAGAGGGAAGCGAATTTGGTGGTTATAATGAGGCTATTGCTGTAAATGGAAAGCCTGTTACAGGTGGAGTAAGAAACCCAAGAGGTTTAGTAAAGCAATACCATTCTAAAAGTGATGTGAAGCGTTTTATTGGAAATGTTGATGTGGATTACAAGTTTCATTTTTTACCTGAACTAAGAGTGCATACTACTCTTGGACTGGATCATGCTAAAGGTAAAGGAACTGTTTATGTTCCAGCTGAAGCAGCACAATACAATACTACAGCAGGTAGAGATTATAAATATGGACCACAAAAGAATATAAATCGTTTGTTCACTGCTTATTTAAATTATGCTAACTACTTTGAAGCTATACAATCGAATGTTGATTTTACAGCAGGTTATGACTATCAATATTGGAAGAGTACTAATGCAACTTATTCAGAGTTAAATACGCTAGGTGAAATTCAGTCTACAGCGGCTGCTACAGATCAGAGACACGTCTTATTATCTTATTATGGTAGATTAAACTATAACTTTGCATCTCGTTATATGTTAACTGCTACCATTAGAAGAGATGGGACTTCCAGATTTCATAAAGATTATCGTTGGGGTACTTTTCCTTCAGTTGCTTTAGCTTGGCGGTTGTCAGAAGAGAGTTTTTTGAGCAATATTGATGTTTTAAGCAACTTGAAACTCCGTGGTAGTTTTGGTATCACAGGGCAGCAAGATGGGATAGGTAACTATAGTTATTTACCTGTTTATACTCAAAGTCAAGATGGAGCTCAAGTGCAGTTTGGCGATCAATGGTATTATACGTATCGACCCGAAGCATATGTTGAAAATCTAAAATGGGAATCTACATCTTCATGGAATTTTGGGTTAGATTTTGGTTTTCTTCAGGAGCGGATTTCAGGTAGCCTTGATTATTATACACGAAAGACAAAAGATTTACTAGCTACAGTTCCAGCACCTGCAGGTACAAACTTTGATAAATCTATTCTTACTAATGTGGGAAACTTAGACAGTAGAGGGCTAGAATTTTCAATAAATGCTGTTGCTATTGATACTCCAGACTGGGGATTAGATATCAGTTATAACATGGCTTGGCAGAAAATGAAAGTCAAGAACCTCTCTTTAGTAGAGGGTGTAGCTACTACAAATACATTAGTAGGACCTGTTATTGATAACTACCAAGTACAAGTTTTATCTGAGGGATATGAACCTTATATGTTTTATGTCTATCGTCAATTATATGATGAACACACAGGAAAACCTATAGAGGGGGCATATGCTGATTTGAATGATGATGGGGTAATTGATTCAAATGATTTATATCGATATAAATCTCCAGCACCCGATTTTATTTTTGGTTTGAGTACTTCCTTGCGTTATAAAAATTGGAACTTGAGTATGGGGCTTAGAGCTAATGTTGGCAACTATGTTTATAATGGTATGGCTATGAATGCAGGAGCATGGAATACGGTAAGTTATAATGCTTATCAATTAAATAATCTATCAAAAAGTTATNTCAAAACAGGCTTTAAGAGTAGACAATACCTTTCGGACTACTATGTGGAAAATGCCTCATTCTTAAAAATGGATAATCTGAGCCTAGGTTATAATTTTGGACGGATTAACAATTTGTTTTCTTTGAATGTAAGTGCCATGGTCCAAAATGTATTTTGTATAACAAAGTATAGTGGAGTTGATCCTGAAGTGCCTAATGGTATGGATTTATCTTTTTATCCACGTCCTAGAACCTTCTCTATTAATTTAGGATTCGAATTTTAATTGCCTTAACAATCTAAAATAAAGAACAATGAAAACATTAAGATATATATTATTAATTATAACAGTTGGACTTCTTAGCTCCTGTTTGAGTGAGTTAGATCAATACCCAAAAACTGAGACGACCTCATCCGATGTATATGCTGAGGCCAAAAACTATAAAATGGTATTGGGTAAATTATATGCATCGTTTGTTACCACTGGACAAGAAAAAGAGGGAAATAATGATTTAAGTAGTAATAGTGGAGAAGATTATATGCGTTGTTATTTTAATCTTCAAGAGGCTGGAACTGATGAGTTGGCTTCTACATGGCTAGAGGGAGATAAGGTGGGAGATATTACGTATTTAACTTGGGATGAAAATGATCCCTGGGTATCAGATATGTATTATCGTATTTACTACACCATAGCTCTATGTAATGAGTTTATAAGAAATTCAAGTGATTCTCATATTGCTCGATTTACAGATGCTGAACAGCAAGATATTATAAATTATAGAGCAGAAGCTCGATTTTTACGAGCTTTAGCTTATTCTCATGCTTTAGATTTATTTAGAAATATTCCTTTTGTTTCAGAAAATGATCCTGTTGGCTCATTTATTCCTCCACGATATACAGGGAGCCAAGTATTTGAGTATGTTGAAAAGGAGTTAATCGATTTAGAAAAGGACTTGTTAGACAGATCGGAGTGTGAATATGGAAGAGCACCTAAAGCTGCAGCATATGCTTTATTAAGTAGATTATATTTAAATGCGGAGGTCTATATTGGAGAGGCTCGTTATACAGAGTGTATTAATTATTGTCTTAAGGTAATAGATGCTGGATATTCATTGGAAGATGATTATAGAAAACTATTTAATGCTGATAATCATAAAAGAACTAATGAGATTATTTTTTCTTTTCCTGTAGATGCTGAGCACACGGTGTCTTGGGGTTCTACTACTTATATTATTTGTGGATCGGTAAGTAATACGTCAGATTATCAAAACCCTCAAGATTATGGTGTGAAAGATGGCTGGGGTATGTTTAGAGTGAGAGGAGAGTTACCTGCTCTCTTTAACGAGAATGATAATAGAGCTTTGTTTTTCACAGAAGGGCAATCTCAGTACTTAGATGAATTGGACAATCAGAATTATGGCTATTTTGTAGAGAAGTGGACTAATTTAACTGACGCTGGAGAGGTAGCCTCTAACACTGTTGAAGGAGGTGTAAATACTGACTTCCCCGTTTTTCGTTTAGCCGATGTGTATCTTATGTTGGCGGAGAGTGTGATTCGTGGGGGTAGTGGATCTACAAAAGCTCAAGCTTTACGCTATGTAAATGATTTAAGACATCGTGCTTTTGGTGATGAATATGAAACAAATGGAAAACTAAAAGAATCAGAATTAACAAAGAATTTTATTTTAGATGAACGTGCTAGAGAACTTTATTGGGAATGCTCACGAAGAACAGATTTAATTCGTCATGATAAATTTACAACATCATCTTATGTTTGGCAATGGAAGGGAGGAGTAAAAGATGGAGTAGCAGTGGATAGTAAACGTAATGTTTATCCTATTCCTTCAACTGACTTAACTGCAAATCCTAACTTAAAAAATGACTAACCTCAAAAACTAATAATAATGAATATGAAAATAAATAATATCCTTTTACTCTGCTTTTTTTTATTACTGCTTTGGACTAGTTGTGAGGATAGTGGAGACAAATATTACTTGCTAGGTCTAGAAGAAAGTGACTTAATAGTAACTACTGATAAAGTTGTATTAACACAAGATAATTCTTCAGATATTGTTTTATCCTTGGCATGGACTAAAGGGACTTTATCTGTAAGCAACAATAAGGTTTCAGCCCCTGATGTTTATGATACATCTTTAGAAATCTCTTCTACTAAAGAGTTCTCCTCTTTAGTAGAAGTACGAGGAGAGAGTTTATCGATAGCTTTTACAGGAAAAGAGTTAAATGCAATTGCTAAAGAGTTAGGTGTTATACCCGATGTAGCTACTCCTATTTATTTTAGATTAAAAGGAAGTATTGGGAATAATATTCCTGCAGTTTATAGTGTGATCAAGGAGGTCTCTCTAGTATCTTATGAAATAGATATGTCTCGTGGGTTAATTTTAGATAAAGAGATGAATGATACGGGTCTATTCCTTTTCTCTGAAAATGAAGATGGAATATATCGTGGTTTTATGGGAGCTACTGCATGGGCCAACTTCTATATGCAAGAAGGTAATGGTACAACATGGGGGAATGATGGTGTGGATGGTGATGCTTTCTTGCTTTCATCTGAGGATGATCCTGAAAAGCGTTGGAATCTTTGGTTCCCTAGTGTTGGGGGTAGTTATTATGTCACAGTGGACACACAGAAAAAACTGTGGTCGGCTCTTAATTTACCCGAAATAAATATAGCAGGAGATTTAAGTGCCCAAATGGAGTTTGATCGTTCATCGAATAGTTGGTCTTATAGTTTTACTGCAGATGAGGCCAAAGAAATTACTGTTTCCTTAAGTGGGGTAGGTAAGTTGTTTGATTATTCAACTGGAGATCAAGACGAAAATTTGGCTATTTCAACACCATTTGGTTTCCAAAAGGAGGATAATGAATTAATTTTTGCTGAAGAACCAAGTAATTTTACTCTTGCTATACCTGAGGTGGGAGAGTGGACTTTGATACTCGATTTGAGTAATCCTTTAGAGTTGACTTGTAGTTTAGTTGCAGGAACAATAGAACCAGAAGTTGTTAATTCAGAAGTTTATCTTCCAGGTATAGATGATTTGTTAATAGGAGGTTGGAAATTTGAGTCTAAGTTGAGTTTGTTTAATGAAGATGATTTATCCTATGCTGGGGTTGTAAATGTGGATTCTGAATTTGGATATGGTATCTATTTAGAAAAAGACAATTGGGACGATTTTTATAAATTAGATTCTGGTGATCAATTAGATGGTAAACTACTAAAAGGAGCAGAAGATAATATACCCGCTCCTGCAAAAGGAACTTACTTTATAAATGTATCTCTAAAGAGTCTAAAATATAGTGTGCTGGCTCTTACTGAAAAGGTTTATGTTTCTGGATTAAACGATAGTTGGGATTTCAACACCACACTTGAAAAAACGCAAAATGATGGAATCTATTCAGGTGTTATATCTATAACTAAACCATCGGAATATGGTTTTCAAATTCACATAGATGATTCTTGGAATAACTATTTCGGAGGAGTTGAAGGTAAACTATATTATACAGGTGATAACCTTAAAGAGGATCAAACTCTTGATTTGGGAGAATACATATTAACGGTAGACTTTATTTCGGAGTCTTATGAAATAACTGCCATAACAAAATAAACTTATGAAATTTAGATCTATATCAATATTAGTATTTCTGTTACTATCAAGTATTTTCATTGCTTGTTCGGACGATGACGATGAGGCAACTATTGAAAAGCCTACTTATGATATGAGTGGATATGCTAAAGGAGCTGACGTGAGTTGGTTAACAGAGATGGAAGCAGCAGGTTATAAGTTTTATGATCAGCAAGGAAAATCAATGGAGTGTATGACTTTGTTACGTGAGTTAGGAATGAACTCTATTCGCTTAAGAGTTTGGGTTGATCCTGACAATGGATGGTGTAATAAAAACGATTTAATAGTTAAGGCTTGGAGAGCTCATCAATTAGGTATGCGTTTGTTGATTGATTTTCATTATAGTGATTCCTGGGCCGATCCTGGTAAACAAAATAAACCAGTAGCTTGGAGCGATTATAGTTTTGATGAGTTGAAAGAGGCTGTTTCTAATCATACGGTTGATGTACTTACAGGATTGAAGAACTTAGGAATTAGTCCTGAATGGGTTCAAGTAGGTAATGAAACAGGAAATGGAATGTTATGGAATGATGGAAAAGCATCGGAACATATGGACCAATACGCTGCTCTTTCTAATGCAGGTTATGATGCTGTTAAAAGTGTTTTTCCTGATTCTAAGGTGATAATTCATTTACAAGAGGGAGATAAGAAAGAATTATTTAATTGGTTGTTTAGTGGATTAAAAGAAAATCAAGGTAAATGGGATGTAATTGGTATGTCTCTATATCCCACGAAAGAGAATTGGAAAGAAAAGAATGATTTGTGTTTAGAAAATATAGAAGCTTTAATAAATCAATATCAAACAGAAGTAATGATCTGTGAAGTTGGAATGCCTTGGGATGAAGCTGAGACTTGTAAGCAGTTTTTAGAAGACTTAATAACAAGAACAAAAGAAGTAGCTCAAGAGAAATGTTTAGGCGTTTTTTATTGGGAGCCTCAATCTTATAAAAGTTGGAATGGCTATACTCTAGGTGCTTTCGATGAAAGTGGAAAGCCTACTGTTNCTTTTGATGCTTTTAATTAAAACAATAAAATGGGATTTTGAAAAAATGAGAAGAATTAAATATTTAGTATTGCTATTATTGTGTTGCTCTATTGTTACTGTTGCTCAAAGTGTAAATAGAAAACATTATCTGCTTGATGATGGGTGGAGTTTCACTAAAGGTGATCCAAAGGAGGCTTATTTAAATGATTTTGATGATAGTACATGGGATTTGGTAACTATACCTCATGATTGGGCTATTTATGGACCTTTTGATAGGAAGTATGACTTACAAACTGTTGCTGTAACTCAAAATAATGAAACTATAGCTACGGTAAAAACAGGTCGTACGGGAGGATTACCTTACATTGGAGTAGGCTGGTATAGAAAAACTTTTGATGTTCCTTCTTTTAATTTAGATAATAATAAAGTGTCTCTATTATTTGATGGAGCCATGAGTGAGGCAGAAGTATATATAAATGGAGAAAAAATAATTTTTTGGCCTTATGGTTACAACTCGTTTCATTGTGATGTAACTGATTATTTGAATCGAGATGGACTTAATAATATTCTTGCTGTTCGATTGGAGAATAAACCTCAATCTTCACGGTGGTATCCTGGAGCTGGACTCTATAGAAATGTTCATCTAATTGTTACATCCAAACTGCATGTTCCTATATGGGGAACCTATGTAACAACTCCATATGTATCTAGTGAGTTTGCTTCTGTGAATTTAAAGACAACTATAAAGAATAGTGACGGAGAAGTTGTTCGTGTAGTTACTCATTTGCTAGATGCTGATGGTAAAGTTGTAGTGAGCAAGGATAACTCGTTAAAGATTAATCATGAAAAGCCTTTTGAGCAAAATTTTATAGTTGATTCTCCAAAACTTTGGTCCCCAGAGTCTCCTAATTTATATACAGCTCATTCTTACTTATATGTTAATGATGAGTTGTTAGATGAATATAAAACATCATTCGGAATACGAGATATCCGTTTGATAGCAGATAAGGGGTTTTATTTAAATGGTAAAAGGCGAAAGTTCCAAGGGGTTTGTAACCATCATGATTTAGGGCCCTTAGGTGCCGCAATTAATGTAGCTGCACTTCGTAGGCAATTAACTTTATTGAAAGATATGGGTTGTGATGCTATACGTACGGCACATAACATGCCTGCTCCTGAACTTGTTAAGTTATGCGATGAAATGGGGTTCATGATGATCATAGAGCCTTTTGATGAGTGGGATATTGCTAAATGTGAAAATGGATATCATCGTTTTTTTGATGAGTGGGCTGAGAAGGATATGGTTAATATGATTCATCATTTTAGAAATAATCCATCAGTTGTTATGTGGAGCATAGGTAATGAGGTACCAACACAATGTAGTGCAGATGGGTATAAAGTGGCTTCTTTTTTACAAGATATATGTCACAGAGAAGACCCAACTCGCCCTGTAACTTGTGGTATGGATCAGGTTTCATGTGTTCTAAACAATGGCTTTGCTGCTCTGTTAGATGTTCCAGGATTTAATTATAGAGCGCATCGTTATGAAGAAGCTTATAATAAACTACCTCAGAATTTAGTGTTAGGATCAGAGACTTCATCTACCGTTAGTTCTAGAGGAGTTTATAAGCTTCCTGTAGAGATTAAACCTGATGCTATTTATGATGATCATCAATCTTCCTCTTATGATTTTGAGCATTGTTCTTGGTCTAATTTACCAGATGAGGATTTTGCTTTAGCTGACGATTACGATTGGACTATGGGCCAATTTGTTTGGACTGGATTTGATTATTTAGGAGAACCTTCTCCTTATGACACTGATGCTTGGCCAAATCACAGCTCTATGTTTGGCATTATTGATTTAGCCAGTATTCCTAAGGATCGTTATTATTTATATAAAAGTATATGGAATAAAAATGAATCTACATTACATGTGTTACCTCATTGGAATTGGGAAGGTTATGAAGGGGAAATAGTCCCTGTATTTGTTTATACTAATTATGCTAGTGCTGAACTTTTTGTTAATGGCAAAAGTTATGGCGTTCAAATAAAGAGTAGTGAGAGTTTACAACACCGTTATCGTTTAATGTGGATGGATGTAGTGTATGAACCAGGTGAGTTGAAAGTTATTGCTTTTGATGACAAAGGGAATATAGTTGAAGAGAAGATTGTGAGGACTGCTGGTAAACCTCATCGTATTGAGTTAACTCCTGATAGAAAAACATTAACTAGCGATGGTAAAGATTTAGCATTCATAAATGTTAAAGTTGTTGATAGAGAGGGTAACCTTTGCCCTAAAGCTTCGAACTTAATAAAGTTTGATGTAAAAGGGAGTGGATTTTATCGTGCTTCAGCGAATGGAGATCCAACTTGCTTGGAGCTTTTTCATAAGCCTCAAATGTCTGCTTTTAGTGGACAGTTGACTACTTTAGTTCAAGCAATGAATAAGGAAGGAGTAATTGAAGTCAGGGCGTCTAGTAAAGGATTGAAGTCTTCTACTTTGAAAATTAGTGTAAAGTGATTGGATTAATAGAAGGTAAAAATAGGTAGAAAGAATTAAAAAATTAGGCAAATGAAAATCCCCTTGTACAAAATATACAATGGGATTTTTACTGACACTGTCTCAGCAAGTGTGTAAGTAAATTAAGCTTGGGTTGGGTTTTCGTTATAACCTGACCCTTTCTTTGTAAATAATTAGGAACTGATTTAAAATGATGCCCCAGTTCCTGATAGGCATTGACCACTTTTTAGTGGCCTCCCTAAGGGCTAAATATACTGATTTTATCACATAATCATCCGTAGGGAACGATAATTTATTCTTGGTATACTTTCTAATCTTACCATTTAGATTTTCGATTAAATTGGTGATATAGATAATTTTTCTTATTTCTACGGGGTACTCAAAGAACACTGTAAGTTCCTCCCAGTTGTTCCTCTAGCTCTGCACGGCATAAGAGCATTGGAGTCCCACTTTGCTGCAAGGTCCTCTAAAGTGGCTGCTGCAGCCTCCTTATTAGGTGCATTATAGATATTCTTCATATCTGAGGTAAACTGTTTTTTGTCTTTCCAAACCACATATTTACAGGCATTGCGGATTTGGTGTACGATGCAGATTTGTGTCTTAGATTCAGGGAAAACGGTACGAATCGTATCCGTAAATCCATTTAAGTTATCCGTTGCAGTAATTAAGATATCTTCTGTGNCACGGGCTTTTAAATCGGTTAAAACACTCATCCAAAAGGCTGTGGATTCATTTTTACCTAGCCAAAGTCCCAGGACTTTTTTAAGCCCATCACGTCTTAATCCCACAGCAATATAAATGGTTTTATTTATTACTTTAGGGCCCTCCCTGACTTTAAATACAATGCCATCCATCCAAACAATAAGGTATACAGGCTCTAAGGGTCTATTTTGCCAAACTACAATATCAGCAGTAACAGCATCTGTTATACGGGAAATCGTGGAAGGAGAGAGGTTAAAATCATAGACTTCTCTAATTTGCTCTTCTATATCCGACACGCTCATTCCTTTGGCATAAAGAGAGATAATGACGTTCTCTAGTCCTTCGACCATACTTTTACGTTTGGGTATAATCATAGGATTGTAGCTGGCATCTCGATCCCTAGGAACTTTTATCTGCTCATTACCAAAACTAGTTTTAATAGTCTCCGTAACCGTATTCATTACGGCTATTATTCTTTTTTTTAGGACTATGCTTATCATAATCTAAATGAGCATCTAGCTCACCTTCGAGCATCTTTTCAACACCCCGCTTTTGAATTGACTTTAAAAAGTTGTTTAGTCCTTCACCTGTTTTGAACTGTTTGAAGAATTCATCGGGAATTAAATCTTTTGTTTTCATAAATGTCTAAGTTTCTTATTATATATATAACAACGGCTCAGGTGAAATTGTTACCCAAGCCGTTCTTTTTAACTTACATACTTTATGAAAAAGTGTCTTTTTACTATTAAAAACTTTTATGTTTATCTTCTATTTATTTGAGTTTAGGCATCTAATTGTTCATGCATAGCAGCTGCAGCTTTTCTACCATCACCCATAGCTAAAATAACAGTAGCACCTCCACGAACAATGTCTCCACCAGCAAAAATGGTTGGAATAGAAGTTTGCATATTCTCATTTACTACAATTGTATCTTTATAGCCCAACTCTAATCCTTTAATTGATTTAGGAACAATAGGATTAGGTGAAACACCAATACTAACAATAGCTAAATCAATATCAATAGTTACAGTAGCTCCTTCTATCGCTACTGGACGTCTTCTACCTGACTCATCAGGTGCACCTAACTCCATTTTTTGAAGTATGACTTGTTTTACTTTGCCTTGTTCGTCAGCAATGTANTCAATAGGATTATGCAGGTTTAAGAATTCAATACCTTCTTCTTTNGCATGATGAACCTCNTCTANACGAGCAGGCATCTCTTCTTCTGAACGTCTATAGATAATCATAGCTCTTTCAGCACCTAANCGTTTAGCTGTACGTACAGAGTCCATAGCTGTGTTACCCCCTCCAATAACAGCTACATTCTTACCATAAGGCATAGGGGTGTCAGCGTCAGGAGCAGCAGCATCCATCAAGTTTACACGAGTTAGGTATTCATTAGATGATAATACATTGATTGAGTTTTCACCAGGAATATTCATAAAGTTTGGTAACCCAGCACCAGAAGCTATAAATATACCTTTGAAACCCTCTTTTTCTAAATCTTCAACACTAATAGTTTTTCCTACAATGCAGTCCTTTATAAATTTAACTCCCATTTTAGCTAGTAGATCTATTTCTACATCTACAACTTCATTAGGAAGACGGAATTCAGGAATACCATATCTTAATACTCCTCCTAAATCATGAAGAGCTTCAAATACAGTTACATCATAACCTTCTTTAATCATGTCTCCTGCAAAAGAAAGACCAGCAGGCCCCGATCCTACTACGGCTATTTTCTTTCCGTTAGCTGGTTTAATAGTTGGGATAGCAATTTCACCACTTTCTCTTTCATAGTCCGCAGCAAATCGCTCTAAGTGTCCAATGGCAACAGGTGCTTTCTTCATTTTTACATGAATACATCTTGCTTCACACTGTTTCTCTTGAGGACATACACGTCCACAAACAGCAGGAAGAGCACTTGTTTCTTTTAATGTTTGAGCTGCTTTTATAATTTCACCTTTTTCAATATGTTTTATAAAGCGTGGAATATCTATTTCAACAGGACAGCCTTCTACACAACCAGGGTTTGCACAATCTAAGCAACGTTGAGCCTCTTTCATTGCTTGTTCCTTAGTTAATCCTAGATTAACCTCTTCCTTAAGACTTGTTGAACGATATACAGCATCCAGGGAGTTCATTACACAACGTTCTAGATTTGTTCTATCTTTAGCTTTTATCTCTTTGCGTAGCTCAACTCTCCATTCTGCATTTCTACTTTTATCAGTTTCTATTTCAGTTGGATCACTAGTAACAAGATTAGGAGCCACGAAAGCTTTTTTCTCTTGTTTAGGTAGTTTTGCTGCTGGTGTATCTATTTTTTCTGTTTCTGCACCTCTAAAGGCCCCCATGCGTTTTAACATTTCATCAAAATCGACATCGTGAGCATCAAATTCAGGACCATCAACACAAACAAATTTTGTTTTACCACCAACTGTTACACGACATGCTCCACACATACCTGTTCCATCTACCATGATTGTATTTAATGAAACAACGGTGGGAACCTCGTATCTTTTAGTCAGTTCACTGATGAATTTCATCATGATAGCAGGGCCAATCGCAAAGCAACGATCTACTTTTTCTCTTTTGAGTACGTCCTCCACACCTACTGTAACTAACCCTTTTTTACCATATGACCCATCATCAGTCATTATGATAACCTCATCAGAGTCAGCTCTAAAATCATCTTCAAGAATAACTAAATCTTTAGAACGAGCCGCAATAACTGTTATCACTCTATTACCAGCTCTTTTTAAAGCTTGAACAATAGGAAGCATGGGAGCCATTCCTACACCACCTCCTGCACAAATAACAGTACCAAAGTTTTGAATATCAGTAGCTTGTCCTAGTGGCCCTACAATATCTGTAACATATTCTCCTTCGTTAAGTTCGCAAAGTCTTTTAGAAGACAATCCTACTTTTTGGACTACTAAAGTTATCGTTCCTTTTTGAGTATCTGCACCCGCAATAGTTAGAGGCATTCTTTCGCCTTTTTCGCCTACACGGACAATTACAAAATGTCCTGCTTTTCGGGCTCTAGCTATTAATGGAGCTTCTACTTCAAATNTAAAAACTCGTTCCGAAAGTTGTTCTTTTCTTATAATTTTATTCATTTTTCAATCTTAGATTTTGTGGGTTGACGTATAATTTTTGAGTAGCTAGTTCTACTCTTTTTTGTAGCTGTAATTACTCAATCCATTCAAAGCCGCAGTAGGGTACCAATACTTTTGGAATTTTAATACCTCTTTCGGTTTGATTATTTTCTAGAATAGCAGCTAATATGCGTGGCAATGCTAATGCCGATCCATTTAATGTATGACACAGTTCATTTTTCTTATCTTCGGTTCTATATCTACATTTAAGTCTGTTTGCTTGGTAGGAATCGAAATTAGATACAGAGCTAACTTCTAACCATCTTTCTTGTGCAGCAGAGTATACTTCAAAGTCATAGGTTACTGCGGAAGTAAAGCTAATATCACCACCACAAAGATTTAGAATACGATAGGGGAGTTCTAGTTTTTTTACTAGCCCTTCTACATGATCTAACATTTCCTGTAATGACTCTTGAGAATGTTCTGGAGTATCTATGCGAACAATTTCTACTTTATTAAATTGATGGAGTCGATTTAATCCACGTACATCTTTTCCATACGATCCAGCTTCTCTACGGAAACAAGCAGAATACGCACAGTTTTTGATAGGTAAATCTGCCTCATTTAATATAACATCGCGATAGATATTTGTAACAGGAACTTCAGCGGTGGGAATAAGGTATAAGTTTTCTTTTCCCACATGATACATTTGTCCCTCTTTATCGGGTAATTGACCTGTACCATATCCTGATGCTTCATTAACTACGTATGGAGGTTCTACTTCCATGTAGCCAGCATCTCTTGCTTCATCTAAAAAGAAGTTTATTAGTGAGCGTTGTAAACGAGCTCCTTTGCCTTTATAAACAGGAAATCCAGCCCCTGTGATTTTAACTCCTAATTCGAAGTCAATAATATCATATTTTTTAGCTAACTCCCAATGGGGTTCTGCTTTTTTATCAAGGTTTGGTTTTGATCCTCCTTCTTTTACTATCACATTGTCTTCGGCAGCTGTACCTTCAGGAACTATGCTATAGGGTATATTCGGGATATCATAAAGCAATTGTTGTAACTGGTCAGAAGCAGTTTTCATAGTATCTTCTAATACTTTACACTCTTCCTTAATTTCAGTTACTTGGTTTCTTATTGCAGTGGCTTCTTCTTTTTTGCCCTCTTTCATTAAAAAACCAATGTTTCTTGATAGTTGATTTACTTGCGCCAAAAGTTCATCTAATTGACTTTGGGAGTTTCTCCTTTCATCGTTTAGCTTTATTACTTCGTCAATTGCTTTCTCTGCATTTTTAAAATGCTTTTTTTTAAGTCCTGCTATTACTGCTTCTTTATCATCAGTAATCTGTTTGATAGTTAGCATATCTAAATAAATATAATGATTTTTCTATTTTGTACTAAAAGACAAAGATACATAAAAATAGAATAAAATAGGAGTTTGGACTTTAAAAGAGAGAAAGGTGTTACTTTTTTAAGTAACACCTTTCCTTATTTCTGTTTTGTATCTTCTAAGCTTAAGCTTCGTTAGGAATTACAGATACAAATCTTCTGTCATTTCTTCCTCTTGTAAAGTTTACTGTACCATCTACTAGGGCAAAAAGAGTATGATCTTTGCCGATACCAGTATTCTCTCCAGGATGAAAAGAAGTACCTCTTTGACGTACAATGATGTTTCCTGCTTTGCAGATTTCACCACCGAAAATTTTTACGCCTAATCTTTTACTTTCCGAGTCGCGGCCGTTCTTCGAACTACCGACACCTTTTTTATGTGCCATTTCTTTTTACTTTTTAATAATTAAACGATTAAGCTATAATTTCTTTAATTGTAATTTCTGAAAATTGTTGGCGGTGACCATTCAATTTTCTATAGCCTTTTCTTCTTTTCTTTTTAAACACCAATACTTTGTCTCCTTTTACTAAAGGATTAACAACTTCACAAACTACTTTTGCTCCTTCAATAACAGGAGTACCAATAGTTGTTTTGCCATCAGCGCTTATTAAAAGAACTTTGTCAAACTCAACAGTTGCACCGTTTTCTGCATTTCTAATACGGTGAACAAATAATTTCTTGCCAGCTTCTGCTTTGAATTGCTGACCATTAATTTCTACAATTGCGTACATTATAAATACAATTATAAATGATATCCGTCGGGTGGATTTTTTCTCTGAAAAACGCTTAAAGAACCCGGGTAGGAATAATAATGCACAAAAATAGCAGTTTTATTTCATTTAGACAAAATAATCAACTGTTTTTTATCACTTTACTCTTTTGATTGGTAATGTGTTTTTATTCTTTCTTGTTATTTCTGAATGTGAAAACAAAGAGTAATGTCTGAATAGGTTTAAAATAAAAATTGGAGCAACGCTTTGCTCCAATCTTTTGTTAACCTTAAATCTAATACTATGAAAAACACAATGCAAATATAAGTGGATTTCGGATTCGCTCCAAATATTGGACCTATAATCGCATGTTTTATAACATGAATTAGATTTTTGAACTCTATATTATTATGTTATTAACAGATGTACACTATTGAATAACTCTTTTTAAGAGTTTAGCTCTCTAGTTGAGAATCAGTCATTGGCTCCTCGCGTTTTTCTGATATAAGGAGAAGCTTATCATTTTCTTGTAATTCTAACTTTCCATTTGGAATAAGAAATTGATCTCCACGTTTTACCATCATAACTAATGTGCCTTGTGGTAAATTCATATCTTTCAAGGTATTACCATTCTTAAGTATATCTGCTGTTATAAGTTTATCGGATAAATCAGTTTCTAACTCATCAGGTAGTTCAACACCAAATGCGTTTCCTGTTTCTTCTAGTGGGGTAGATAACTTTAAGAATTTGGCTACATAAGGAATACTACTACCTTGTACGATTAATGAAACGAGTGTAATAAAGAATACAATATTAAATATAACATTCGATCCTTCTACTCCTGCAATAACTGGATAAGTTGCAAAAATAATAGGTACTGCACCTCTTAAGCCTACCCATGATACAAAATGTTTGGCTTTTAGTGGTATTTTTCTAAAGGGTAACAAACAGAGTATCACACTTAAAGGACGTCCTAGGAATATCATAAATAGAGAAATTAAGAGTCCTACTAAGGCAACATCTAGTAGTTCGCTGGGATTAATAAGTAATCCAAGAGTTAAGAACAGAATAATTTGAAATAACCAGTTGAATCCATCTACAAATCGGGCTATTTCTCTGCGGAACATAATTTTTTTATTACCGACTATGATTCCTGTTATATATACTGCTAAGTATCCGTTACCATGTAACAAATCGGTTATTGCAAAAGTGAAAAAAGCTAGTGAGAGGACTAAAATGGGGTATAATGATTGATTTCCAATATTAAGCTTGTTAACAAGAAGCACAATGGCTTGTCCCATGATATACCCAATAGCTAAGCCTACAATAAACTGAATGAAAAAAGCAAAGGCAACACCTGTCATACTATTTCCCGTGCTTTGAATAAATTGAATTAAAGCAATAGTAAGCATATATGCCATAGGGTCATTACTACCACTTTCTAACTCTAGCATAGGCCGTAAGTTATGCTTTAAGTTCATTTTTTGTGATCGTAGAATGGCAAATACAGAGGCAGAGTCGGTAGATGACATGGTGGCCGCTAACAATAATGAAGTGGTTAAAGGTAGTTCTATATTACTCCAGCTCATACCTGATAAGAACCAAATAAATAATCCAGTTAATAAGGCCGTTAAAAATACACCGAGCGTAGAAAGAACCACACCTGGTTTCCATACTGGTCTTATTTCTTCTATCTTGGTGTCCATGCCTCCAGAAAATAAGATGATGGTTAATGCAACCATTCCTATGAATTGAGCATCAGCCATATCATGAAATTGAATGCCTAGTCCATCCGATCCAAATAGCATTCCTACAAATAGAAATAATAAAAGGGTAGGAATACCAAAACGAGACCCAGTTTTACTAATTACTATACTTACAAAAAGTAATATAGAACCAATAAGTAATATGTTTTCGGATGAGAATATCATAAAATGTTATTTTTGAAAGTTTTTTATTTGTGGAATGTTACAAAAATAATAAATATGGTCTATTTTTTAATAGAATAGCTCTCTTCATTTTTGTAAAATGAATCTATTTATTGATTTCTTTAAGCATTCTCGTCTTCAACAAATTTGCGCAAATAGTAAATCAACATGGCTATAGCTGTTGCTGTAGCCAGAAAATCTGAGACGGGCATACTAAGCCAAATACCTGTAATTCCCCAAAAACGCGGAAAAAGAATTAGCCCAGGTAATAAGAATAATAATTGTCTTGAAAGAGATAGAAATACACTTACTTTGGCTCTACCTATACTTTGGAAGAAATTAGTAATTACTATTTGTAAGCCAATGATAGGGAACATGGCAATGGCAATACGCAGTCCAGCCTCTGCCATATCAATTAAGTTTTCTTCGCTTGTAAATAATGAGGCAATACCCCGAGGGAAGATCTCACAAATCAAAAAGCCACTGGAAGTAATAATCGTTGCAACAATAAGTCCGAGTTTAAGTGTTTTCTTTACTCTGTTATATCTTAATGCACCAAAGTTATACCCAATAATAGGTTGCATCCCCATTGTGAGTCCTACCACAATCATCACATATAGAGTTATTAATCGATTAATTATACCATAAGCTCCAATAGCTAAATCTCCTCCATGGCGCTGTAAACTATTATTTATAAAGATAACAATAACACAAGCACACACATTCATTAAAAAGGGAGCCATACCAATGGAAAAGATATTCTTAATAATAGGCCACTCCATTTTCCATACGGGAGCTTTGAAGTGAATATAACTTTGAGGATTTCTAAAGTGATTAACCACCCAACACATACCAATGAACTGCGAAATAACGGTTGCTAAGGCTGCCCCTTCAATACCCCAATGGAATTTGAATATAAAGATGGGGGCTAAAATAATATTACAGATTATGGTAACCATAGAGGTGAGCATCGCTTTTTTAGGATACCCTGTAGCTCGCATTACATTATTCAAAGCAATCATAGTGTAACTAATAGGCGTACCCATTAGAATAACTTTCATAAAATCGTGAGCATAGGGTAGCGTATGTTCGCTTGCACCAAAAGCTATTAATATGGGGTCTAAGAATAAGAGTGATATTCCTCCAAATAGTACTGAATTAGTTAAACAAAGCATTAATGTGTTATTTAGTACTTTGGTTGCACCTTTTGTGTCTTTTTGTCCTAAACGAATAGATGAAATAGTTGATCCACCTGCTGAAACTAAAACTCCAAAAGCTGCTACTAGATTCATAAAAGGGAATGTAATTGCTAGTCCTGAGATAGCCATAGCACCGACTCCATGTCCAATAAAAATGCTATCAATAATATTATAAAGGGAGGTTAGAGTCATACCAATAATAGCGGGTATAGAATACTCTAATAGTAATTTCCCAATAGGAGCTCTTCCTAAAATTGTTGGATTATTTTTTGCCATATCTAGATAAGATCGTGTTTATTTTTTGATTATCAAAGGTATAAATTATTTGTTTCATCCAATGATTATTTACACCTTTGATAAACTTGGCAAAAATAGTAATAATTAAACACTTATGAAGAAAGTATGGTGAATAGATCGACAAAAATTGCAGTTTTATTCGATTTTGATGGAGTTGTAGTAGATACAGAAACCCAATACACACAATTTTGGGACGCCGTAGGAGAGAAGTATTTAGATAAGAAGAACTTTGGACGTTTAATTAAGGGAACTACTTTAAAACAGATTTTTGAGCGTTACTTTTCAACAGTTGCTGAGTGTCAAGAACAGATAAAAAGTGATTTAAATGTCTTTGAAAAACAGATGAGTTACGATTTTATTGCAGGAGTTGAGGATTTTATAAGGGAATTACGTCAAAAAGAGGTACCTTGTGCTATTGTAACTAGCTCTAACCGACAGAAAATGAATAGAGTGCTAAAAGTTCACCCTGAACTTCCCACTTTATTTGATGCTATTTTTATTGCCGAAGATTTTAAAAAATCAAAACCAGACCCTGATTGTTTTTTATTAGGAATGAGACATTTTGGAGTTGAACCTCAAAATACGATTGTTTTTGAGGATTCTTTAATGGGGTTAAAGGCTGGCGATGCATCGGGAGCTCTTGTTATAGGTATAACAACTACACTTACTGAAGAGCAAATGGAGGGATTAGCTGTTGCTACATTCCCCAATTTTACTCAAATTACGTTAAGTGGAATATTGGAAATTAAAAAAGAATTGGATGAGAAATAAAAAACCACAATTAGATATATGGGTAAGGGGCGAAAAAGATCGTTCTTTATTACGTCAAGAAAAAAGATTGGCAAATGGAGCAATTACAAATGTAACTCAATCGTCTTTATATGTTTATCCTCCTCGTAGATCGAGAGGTCGAGCTATTATTCTTTGTCCGGGTGGAGGGTTTAAACAAATAAATTTTAAGGAGGAAGGAACCGATTTTGTTGATTGGTTTAATAGGCAAGGGGTTACTGTGGCTATATTGAAATATCAACTACCCGAGGAAAATGGACTTTTCTTTGAAGAGGACTTAAAAGCTGCTATGGACTTTATGCGGAGCAATTCCAAGCGATTTAGATTTAAAAAGTTAGGGGTTATGGGTTGTTCTGTTGGTGGTTATTTAGCTGCTACTGCAGCAACTAAATTCCCTAAGAATGAACGTCCTGATTTTCAAATTTTGCTTTATCCTGTTATTAGTATGGAGCAAGATTTAGCTCATTTACCTTCACGAACTAAAATGTTTGGTCGCCAAGTAACTTATAGTACTTCGAATCAATACTCCCTAGAAATGCATGTGGACAAAGATGTTCCACCTACCTTTATAGCTTTAACTGCTGATGATAAGGAGGTTACACCATTAAATAGCTTAATGTATTATACGGGATTACTTAATGCTGGGGTATCTGCCTCATTACATATCTATCCTGATGGGGGACATGGTTTTGGATTTTCTAACTCCTTTGAGTATAAAAAACTGTGGACTGGTGAATTAAGAAAGTGGCTAAACTCTTTATAGTCTTTCTTCTTTCTTTATTAATTTATTATCTTGTCTATTTACAAGTCTAGATAAAATTACTTCAACAGAATATAATAACTAAGGGATAGCTTTTAAGGTATTTAAGGCTATCCCTTGTTGTTTCTATTAGAAAATAATACAGAGTTTACTCTTTATCTATCTTCTTATTCATGTGGTGTAGATTATTAACCACATAGTCTGGTGTGGCAATATCGTAACCATTTTGTTCAAACTTATCGATGATGTTCTCAAGTAAATTTGCTAAAATACCCGCTTGTTTATCAACCTCTTTAATATAGACATTAATTTGGTAGATGGGGTACGAGGGGTCTAACGATGTTTCTAAAACAAAAGGCTTAGGGTCTGGTAAAACTAAATCAGTTTCAAGAGCCGCCTCAATCATAAGCTCGTGTACTTTTCTCCATGGAACTAAAAAATCCACACATATCTCTGTATGCATAATTAATCCATAATTACGAGCCGAAGCACTATAGTTGATGGTTTTAGAAGACATAACAAAAGAGTTGGGAACTGTTACTATTTCATTCTTAGGCGTTTTTATTCGAGTAACAAATACGGTTTTTTCAATAACATTACCCACTGTTTGATCTAATCTGATTCGATCGCCTAATTGGAAAGGACGCATATAGGTCATCACCATTCCCGCCATTATATTTCCTATAACAGAGGTTGATCCTAAAGAAACTATTAAACCAACAAAAACAGATACGCCTTGAAAAATGCCCGACTCTGATCCTGGTAGGTATGGGTAAACCATAGCAACCATAAAGGCGTAAAGTAAAAACCGAATGATTTGAAATGTGGGTTGTGCCCAATCTGAGTAAAAACCACTAATGTTTAATCTTTCTTCTTCTACTTCACTAGCCAAGTATTTTACAAATCGAACAGTGTATCTAATAGCAAAATAAATAATTAAAATAGTAAACAGATTAGGAATGTAGTTTATGATATTCCAAAAAATGTTTCTAATAGGAAACCAAACATACGATAGCAAATTCATAGCTATGTTTTCTGTTTGAGGGAATATAGAAAACAGTAAAGGTATAGTAATCAATAACTGAATGATAATTAGTACGTACCTTAGTAAGCTAGCTCCATAAATTAGAAGTTTTACTTGTTTTGGGGTATCTAAGAATTCGTAATCATGAAATGAAATTGGGCGCAGTTTACTATCTTGAAGAAGTCGTATACGAGCTCTAACGCGTCTAAACACCCAATTAGTCCCTCTGATTAAAAAGAACTGGGCTACTATTAAAATAACAAGAAGACCCACTCGTTTAATCATTGTCCATAGTCCAAATTGTTGTTTTAAGTCATGTAGTTTCGTAATTACTTTAGCTTGTATGTTTTTAGTGTAGGTTTCACGATCATATCCAGCCCATAAAGCATCTTGATCTGTAAACGTTAAAATTACTTGATCGCCATACATAATGTCACTAACAAAGTCGCTGTGTTCAATGAATAGAGAGTCGGGACGTAGAGTCAATATTTTACCTAATTTAAGTATCTCGTCTTCATTCATTTTAGCTCGTTGTGAAGGGGCGTGTCCTCCTCTGTTTGTATAGAGATAGTAAAGCGTATCTTTGTCTACTACGACAGGATAACCAGGAGTTGTAGCTCGTAAAGAATCAATTCTTTGCTTTTGTTTTGCTCTTTTTAGTGAATCGGCGCTTGCCATTGAGAAACGAATCTGCTCTAATTCCATTTGAAGTTCTAACTCTTTCTGTTGAGAAAACTCCAACTTTAAGCTCATGCTATCTATGGCTTGTTGTAAATCACTTCCACGTAAGCTGTCAGTGAGTGAGTTGGATTCTGTAATTAGACTATCACTTGTTTCTTCTGTAGTAATTATGTTTTTTATTTTTTGTTTAATTTGTGCATTAGCTGCAGTTGTAGCAAAAAGTGAAATAAAGAAATAGAAAAACAAATGTTTCATTTTCATAATTATAACCTGTTGATTAATTAAAAACATTTTTTTAACTACTTATTTGGTTGAAAAATAAAGTAGGGCACCGAAAGATAGTGTAAAAAACTAAAATTAAATATTTCTAATAGGTTATTCTTGTAAAAAGCCCTTTATGTTGCTTGTATAACCTGTTTGCTGAATCTTTTTTTGTGAAAAGTGCTTTATTTTTATGACTAGGGCATGTTCCATAGATGCCCTAGTCATGTGTAGCATATGCCCTAGTCATATTAAGTTGAGGTTGCTATTTGAAAGAATTTTGTTTTGGAAGCCCATTTATTTTTATTTTCTTTACTACTATGGCAGATATAGCAGAAGAAAAAAATGAAGTTATCTCCGTAGTAGGGGCTGTGATTATTAATAAAAAAGGAGAGGTTCTTTGTGCACAGCGTGGAGAACAAAGTGATTTGTCTTTTTCTTGGGAGTTTCCTGGGGGAAAGGTAAAGAAAGGTGAAAGTTGTGAGGAAGCGCTGATAAGAGAAATCAAAGAAGAACTGAATTGTACCATTAAAGTGCATCAAAAAATAACCTTTACTCCTTTTCAATATTCGACCATTGAAATTGAGCTTTCCACTTTTTGGTGTACGTTGTTAGATGAGAATAACTCCCCAGAATGTTTAGAGCATCATACGATACGTTGGTGCTTAAAAGATGAGTTACTAGAGTTAAATTGGGCTCCTGCAGATTTACCTACTGTGGAGCATGTCGTTCAACGTTTAGAAGAGTTGCAATTAAAAAGTAAAGCATAAACTAAAAAATAATAAAAATAGGCCTATACATATTACACTGCTAGGCCTATTTTAATTTCTTATATCAAAAAGAGACGAAATACTCTTTTTTACAATTAAGCGTGATTGTGAGAGCATACATGATTCTCTCCATGTGATGAACAACCTTCTCCAGAGTCTGATATTGTTCCTTGAAGATAAGATTGGATAAGTTCGTTAATATCTCCAGAGCAACCTCTAATAACCTCAATGTTGTTTTGTTCAAGAACATTCTTTGCTCCTGTACCCATGTTTCCAGCTA
>JGI24707J26582_10000218_pt1 | contig 42037 bp, 37 predicted proteins | sample BioPla1DNA1_FD_26582 | JGI IMG/M metagenome (IMG submission 26582)
ACTCCACATGCATGGTCCAAGGGAATAGGTCTAATGGTTGGATTTCTATTGGTTGCCAATTGTTTTTTAGTAATTTTAGATCTCTAGCAAGGGTTGCTGGATTGCAAGATACATAGATTAATGTATTCGCCTTAATCTTGTTCAGAGTTGTTATTAGTTTTTTCTCAAGGCCTTTCCTAGGGGGATCTACAATGATAACATCTGTCTTGTTTATGTCCTGTTGTCTTATCCAGTTTTCGACTGTTCCTAGGTAGAATTTTGCCTGTTTAAGCTCGTTTAATCTAGCATTTTCTTTTGCGTTTTTTATGGCGTCTGGAAAAATATCTATCCCCTTCACCTGTTGGAAATAGTCTGATAACAAGATGCCAATTACACCAGTTCCGCAATAAAGATCATAGAGGGTATTGAAATCTTGATTCTGACTGTCTAAATAATTTAAGATAAATCTGAAAAGATTTTCTGCTTGAGCTGTATTTACTTGAAAAAAAGATAGAGGAGCAATTTTAAATTGTTTATCCAATAATTTTTCGGTTAAATGATCTTTGCCCCACAAGACAAGGGACTGTTGCTTGTGAGCAATTAGATTAACGCTAACTAGTTCATTTGCATCTAATTTTTGATTGATATTATTTGCTAACTGAGCTACTTCTTGTTGTAATATTTCTAAGTCTTGTTGTAAGTTTCTTGGTATAAAATCAAAGACAAAAGCTATCAGAATTTCTTTTGTATGCTCGCCTGAACGGATAATAAGTTCCCGAAAATTAGATTTAAACTCTTTCTCAAATTGTGATTGGGTTAAGAATGTTAAGATTTGTTGCCAAATAATGCTTTCTACTTTTGGGGCAATATAACAAATCTCATGTTCAACAACTTGATGTGATTTGGTTGCATAAAATCCTTTAACAAATCTCGACTTTTGTTTGTCGTATCTTACTTTTAGCTGGATATGATTGCGATAATGCCAGACCTGTTTTGCTTTAATGATTGGATTGATCTTAATCTCTTTTATATTTACTTTGGCTAGCCGTTCCAGCTTATCAATCAGTTGTTTTTCTTTCATTTGGGTTAAAGCATTATAATTTAGCTGCTGAATTTGGCAACCACCACAACCCAATCTATCCTCTTCAAGCGAAGAATTAAAATAAGGGCATAGCGGTTTTATTCTGGCAGGGGATTTTTCCATAAATTCAATCTTTTCAGCTTGCCAAATTCTATTTGTTTTGCTTTTTATTTGAGCCGATAATATATCACCCGGCACGGCATTTTCAATAAAAACAACTTTGCCATCTTTAGTTTTTGCAACACCTTGCCCCTTACTATTTAGATCATCTACAATTAAAATTTTCTTGCTCATATTTTATTATCAATCTCTTTTGTTGTTATACTAGACCTATCTTAACAAGAACAAAATAATATTAGAATGGTGGAAAATCAAATGAAAAATTTTTCTTATGACTTTTACAAGGAAAGTGCTGATTATATTCTAGAGCAGATCTCAGAAAAACCTAAAATTGCCATTATTCTTGGTTCTGCTTTAGGTTCGATAGCTGATCTAGTTGAAAACAAAACTATCGTTTCTTATCGTGATGTACCTAAGCTTTTACAATCGACAGCTCCTTCTCATAAAGGTGAGTTTATTTTTGGTAGACTGTCTGACCAACCCGTAATGTTGATGTCTGGCCGTTTTCATCATTATGAAGGTTATAGTTATGAAGAGTTAGCCCAACCTGTTCGCATTATGAAATTATTAGGTGTAGAAACATTAATAATTACAAATGCAGCTGGTGCAGTTAATTTAGACTATGAAGTTGGTGATGTAATGCTAATAGAAGATCAAATAAAAATAGCTGGTCATAGTCCAATGAGAGGTCCTAATATTGAAGAATTTGGGCCGCGCTTCTTTGATTGTACCTATATTTACACACCCAAACTTCTAAAATTAGCTCAAGCTAAAGCCAAAGAGTTAAATTATGACAACTCGGTTCATACTGGGGTTTATTATTTTTGTCCTGGGCCCAATTTTGAAACTCCGGCTGAAATTAAAGCTATTCGGATCTTAGGTGGTGATGCAGTTGGCATGTCTACTGTCACCGAAGCTTTAACCGCTGCTCATTGTGAAATGGATGTGCTTGGTATTTCCATGATCACTAATATGGCGGCTGGGATTGAAGATGAAGAACAATCAGGCTTACATGTGATTGATGTTGGTAATAAGGCAGCCTCTAAAATTGCAGATTTAATCATGGAAGTTCTAAAAGATATTTAATTTTTGTTATTCAAAAAGGGGCAAATTACTTAATGCCCCTTTTACTTAATCCATAATTTCTAAATCATAATTATTCTAAAATAATTAAAAAATTGAAGAAATAACATTATAAATGGTCCGACCACCTAATAAAAACATAACAATAACAGTAAGTATTCCCATAACATTTTGCAAAGTTGTGTTTTTGTGTTTTCCTAATTTAGGACTATTTGAGGCAACAACAAATAAGATTGAGATGATTGGCAAAAACACACCAGAGGTTGCTTGAGCAAAAAGAATAATGGGCACTGGAGTTCTGCCAAACATGGCAAACAGCATACCAAACAACACTATAATTATAGCTACAATTTTTGGACGATTGTCATTCTCCCTTTCCCATTTAAAGATTTTGCCAATAATTTGACCGACCATAAATGGAGTTGCAATCGCAGATGATAAGCCAGCTAAGACTAAACCGGTTGCTGAAAAAACTCGAGCCGCTCTACCAAGTGTGGGCTCTAAAGATGTCGCAAAAACTATTGGGCTGTCTACTTCTACGCCAGAACCATACAATGTTGCAGAAGTTGTAAAACCAATGCCGTTGTCATGGCTACACCTAACCACACATTTAAATTGGTATCAAAATAAGAGTTTTCTAAATTTTCTGCTTCTTTACCATCTTCCGTCCATTTGTCTGTAGTTGCTATTGAGTGGAAAACTAAATTGATCCCAATTATTGTTGTTCCAATTAGAGCAATTGTTGTAACCATAGCACCATCTGGAATAGTTGGAATAAATCCTTTTAAAATTCCAAGCACATCTGGTTTGGCAATGATTGCAGTAATTACAAAAACAAGTCCCATCAAAGCAATAAAATATTTCATAATCATTTCAATAAAATTTGGAGTAGAAAATACAATTGCTAGAATGGAAAGAATACTCATTATTAAAGCTGCTATTTCACGAGACAAGCCTGTAATGTCAGAAAAACCTGTTGTTGCACCAATCAAGTTACCTGCTTCAAAACCAAAACCTGTCAAAAAACAAACTAAACCAATTATTCCTAAAATAAATACTCGCCAAGCATTGCTATTGGCAAAAATATCAACTGATGCATCAATAATATTTCTCTTGCCTAAAATAGCAAGTCTTGATGCCATGTTCATGATAACTATGGAAGCAATACCTGAGAAAATAACTGCCCAAAGTAATGCATAACCAAAATTTACGCCAGCATTTGTAGCAGTTGTAATAGTTCCTGGTCCAACAAAAGCACTAGCAATAACAGCAGCTGGTCCAGTGGCTTTTAATTTCTCAAGAAAAGTTCTCTTCTCCCTCATAATACACCTCTTTCTAATCTCCTAGAAATTTACTATTTTTTATTATTATTTGATAATCAATAATAAGTACATAATACATAATACATAACAATTAATAAACTGTACATATTATTTTATTTGAAGAAGAATTTTCAGCTCTATCCTGTAAAAATTATTGTCAAATTGTTTTATTTTGCTTCAAGTTCTAAAATTAACTCTGCTAATGCTTCACCCGCTATCTTATGAGAAGCAGCAGTCAAATGAATTCCGTCAGCTCCTATTCGATCATCACCTAAAGGTTTTGTGAGATTGTCCAGATTTATAAAATGACATTTTTGCATTCTTGCGACTTTTTTAAATTTCGCAGTAAGAGCTTTTGTTTTATCTATTAGTTCATCCGCTAAAAAGAAATTTCCTTTAACTTGTTTATAAGGTACTGGTGCCATGATTATTATTTCCGTTTTTGATTGGTTAATATAAAAAAGCTTTTTGGCTTCAAGGATCATTCGTTCTAATCCAAGTGCTATCTCATCTGGCCAAGCACTAAAACGTGGCTGTGTATCATTTGTGCCTAGCATTATCACAAGATAATCAAGCGGAAAATGTGAGGAAATCGTTGGTTCCAGATGCTCCATCCCGCATCTATTTGGGCGAACATAATCAGCTCCAAATGCTATCGTTCGAGCATTTAACCCTTCTTCAATCACTCGATAATTATCACCTAACTTTTTGGCTAATACCCCAGGATAACGAATATTTTCAGGATAACGTTCACCAGTTACAGGAGTATAACCCCAGGTATTTGAATCGCCAAAACACATTATTCTTATAGGTCTTTTCAACATTGTGCACCCTTGTCTACTTCGATCAAATTATTGTTTGTTAAAGCCATTTGGATTTTTTTGATGCCATTGCCAGGCTGTAGAGATAATTGTGTTTAAATCTGCATATTTGGATTTCCAGCCTAATATTTTTTGTGCTTTTTCTGAGGAAGCAACAAGCTGAGCGGGATCACCTGCTCTTCTTGCTTCTATTTTTTCTGGGATATCAAAATCTGTAACTTCACGGCAAATGTCTATTACTTCTCGTACAGAAAAACCTACCCCATTACCTAGATTAAAGACGTCGCTTTTACCTCCTGCTAGTAGATAATCTAATGCAAGAATATGAGCTGAAGCTAAATCCATTACATGAATATAATCTCTTATGCAAGTGCCATCAGGTGTAGGATAATCATCACCAAAGATTGAGATAAAGTCTCTTTGCCCATTTGGTACTTGTAAAATTAAGGGAATAAGATGCGATTCAGGTTCGTGTGCTTCACCTATAATGCCTGTAGGATGTGCACCCGCAGCATTAAAATAACGAAGCGCAACATGTCTTAGACCATATGCTTTTTCACACCAACCCATCATTTTCTCCATTGTAAGTTTAGTATCACCATAGCAATTGGCAGGAATAGCGGGATCGCTTTCTAAGATTGGTATTCTTGTGGGTTCGCCATATGTAGCAGCAGTCGATGAAAAAACAATATGTTTTATCTCATGTTCAAGCATACTTTCTAAAAGAATAGCTGTGCCATTTACGTTATTGTCATAGTATTTTAGCGGATTTTGCATAGATTCGCCTACTTGCGAATAGGCTGCAAAATGAATAACGCCATCAATTGTTTCTTGATCAAAAATTTTGTCTAATTCCTTTTTGTTACGTATATCTGCTTGATAAAAAGTAACTTCTTTGGGAATTGATTGGGCAAATCCTGTTTCTAAATTATCGATTATGATAACATCTCGTTTTGCTTCAATTAAGGCTCTAACAGTATGAGAACCAATATAACCAGCTCCGCCTAAAACTAAAATCGCCATGTCTGCTCTCCTATTCTTTTGTTTTTAACTACAAATCTTCTTAAGATTTGAAAACATAACCACCAACATTACGAATCTGTAAAATATGACAGCTATCTTTACCTAATACATTTTCTATCTTGGTTTTAAATTTATCAAGTATACTCAATGGTACGAAAGCTTGAATTGTTCCGGCAAAGCCTCCACCATGAACTCGGTAAGCTCCCTCACCGTTTAAAATTTCACCTGCCGTTGCTAGAGCGACTGCCATCTCCTGATGTTTTATTGCACCTTCTACCGAAATATTTTGAAGCTGAGTCCAGGATGAGTTACCTGAACTTTGGATTTCTTTCAAAAATGCTGCAAAATCATCAGATTTATATTTTTCTACAGCATTTAATACACGTTTGTTTTCTTGATAATAATGTATAGCTCGTAAGATAGCTCGATCTCCTACTTCTTGACGTATTGTTTTCAAGTGATCAAAAAATTCAGCTTCAGGAACTTCGCTCAAGACATCTTTATTAAAATACTCTGCAACTGTTTTCATTTCTACTGGAATCGAAGCATAAGCATCTGTTAGATCTGCATGGTCAGCTCCGGAATCAATAATACATAATGCATATTGTTCTTTCTCCAAATCGAGATCAAAAGATTCAATTTGAACATTGTTTGGATCATAGAAATCAATATGTACTGCCGAACCAACTGCAGAAGCCATCTGATCCATGAGTCCAGACGGTTTACCAAAATATTTGTTCTCGGCATATTGGCCAAACTTTGCCCAGGTCACAGCATCTTCTTGATCTGCTGCCCAAAAATGATTAAGAATAACAGCTATTAAGACCTCGATAGCTGCTGATGAAGACAGACCAGAACCAGGCAATACATTTGATTGACAAAAAATATTAATACCCTTAGGTTCATAGCCTTTTTGAGCATATCCAGCTGCAACACCCCTGAGCAGAGCAGCAGTTGTTTCTTTTTCAGCTTCCTTAACAGTCAAATCGTCTAAACTAATCTCGATTAAATCCCAACCTTCAGACTTAAAGCGAATAGTATTATCTTGATTTGGATTAGCACAAGCCCAGACATCCATATTTACAGCAGCTGCAATTACATTTCCCCTTTGATGATCGGTGTGATTTCCAATGAGCTCTGTCCTACCTGGTGCAGAAAAAAATCCAACTTCACTATCTTCGGTTACATTATTCCCTGAAAAAATTTTAACAAAATTATCGAGGATATTAAGGAATCTTTCATAAACACTTTGAGGAATAACTTCGGCTTGAGGAATAACTAATAATTTTCTTAGTTGTGAGTCAATCTCACCATTATTTAGACTTTGTTTCCAATCTTGTATCTTTTGCATAAATATCTCCATTTATTGTTTTAATATTTTTAAATATTTTTCCAGCTCTAATATTCTAATATTTAATTAAAAAAACACCTTCGTCAATATCTAATTAGATATCAAAAAAGGTGTTTGAGAAATTATTTGATTGGCATAAAATCCATTATTATTTTTTCTCCAAATATTTACGCATATCTAATGCACAAGCTAGGAGGATGATTCCACCTTTAATTGCAAACTGTAAGTTTTGATCCATACCAATCATGGGTAAGGCAACAAAAATTAATCTCAAGAGCAGAACTCCAATTACGATACCACTGATACTACCAATACCGCCAACAAATGAGACACCACCAATAACACAAGCTGCTATAGCATCCAATTCGTAATTTGCACCAGTATTTGCAGTGTTGGAGGCAATTCTGGCAGATTCTATAAAGCCGGCGTAACCATACATAGCTCCAGCTAGAGCAAATACAATTATAGTTGTTGCAAAAACATTTACACCAGAAACTCTGGCTGCCTCTTCATTGGCGCCAAGAGCGAACATATTTTTACCAAAGGTTGTTTTATTCCAAATTAACCACATTAGACCAGCTAATAATAAAGCAAGCCAAACATAATTTGGAATGGGAGCTGTTTTGCCTCCACCAATCGGCACACCTACAACTGAACCGGTAACAAATTCACGATAATCTTCTGTTAGACTGGAAATCGCCTGTCCAGTTGACTCACCCGCTTGCATATACAATAAAATAAAAGTATAAACAATCAATTGCGTTGCTAAGGTAACAATAAATGGATGCAGTTTAAATTTTGCAACCCAAAATCCATTAAAGGCACCAATTAATGCACCAATCAGGACACTGATCAATAAAACCAATGCAATTGGAGGTGGCTCCAAGTTAGGCCACATTTTTCCTGGTGCTGTTATATCTTGCAAAAGTGAAGCTGAAATAACTGCCGTAATACCAACTACTCGACCAGCTGAAAGGTCAGTACCTGTTAGCACGATACAGCCAGCTATACCAAGAGCTACTGGCAGATACGCAGCTGTTAGGCTTAATAAATTAATTAATGATGTTGGTTTTAAAAATTCTGGACGGGTAGCAGTTACATAGATAACCAAAACCAACATGATTAAAATTAAAGCATTATTAATTAAAAAGTCTTTAATTTGCTCCGAACTCCACTTTGAATTCTTTTTAACTTTCTCTGTACTCATAATCACTCCTCATTATCCTTAGAGATATTTTTCTGCTAATTTTAATATTTCTTCTTGATTAGTGGTTTTTGGATCTAATTCGCCTGCAACACGGCCATTAGACATCACCAAAATCCGATCACAAATTCCTAATAATTCTGGCATTTCAGATGAAACCACCACAACTCCCTTACCCTCACTTGCAAGCTCAATGATAAGTTCATAGATTTGATATTTAGCTCCAACATCGATTCCACGTGTTGGTTCATCTAAAAGTAAAACTTTAGGCTGAGTTAGAAGCCAACGTCCAATGATAACCTTTTGCTGATTACCTCCTGACAAAGCACGAATTTGTGTTTTATGACTTGGAGTTCTTACATCAAGGGAATCAATCGCCCATTCCGTTGCTTCTAACATTTTTTTGTCATCTAAGAACAGATTGAAATTCAAATAGCGTTTTAAGCTTGAAATAACAGTATTATCTAGGATGTCTCGAATCCCAAGAATACCAGTTGCACGTCTTTCTTCTGTTAAGAGAGCAAAACCATTTTTTATTGAATCTTTTGGATTTTTGTTTTGAACTTCTTGGCCTTCGAGAAAGATTTGGCCACCTTTTCTAGTCATTTCACCAAAAATGTTTTCTAATAATTCGGTTCTACCAGCTCCATCAAGACCAGCAACTCCTAAAATTTCTCCTGCATGTAGATCAAAACTTGCATCATGCAAATTTGTATAACGGCCAGAAATATTTTTCACACTCATCATAACGTCATCTTTGACTACATTTGTTTTATCTGGAAAACGATGTGTCAATTCTCTTCCAACCATTAAACGTATTATTTCATCGATGCTTATGTCTTGAGTGGCTTCTGTAGCTATCCATTGGCCATCCCGCATGATTGTGATTTCATCACTGATTTCACGTATTTCATCCATTTTATGGGAAATATAAATAATACCTACACCTCGTTCTCTTAGATCTCTAAGAATTCTAAAAAGGTGTTCAACCTCATTTTCACTTAAAGAGGAAGTTGGTTCATCTAATACGATAATTTTGGAATTGTAGGAGACAGCTTTTGCTATCTCTACCATTTGTCTTTGTGACACAGGCAAGGTAGACATAATAGCATTAGCATCAATAGAAATATTTAGATTGTTAAATATTTCATCTGTTTCTTTAGCCATTTTGCGTTCATCTACAAAAGGTCCTTTTAATGGGTATCTGCCAAGCCAAAGATTATCTTTAACTGTTCTGGTTAAAGCTTGATTCAGCTCTTGTTGAACCATGGCGACACCATTTTCTAATGCTTCTTTAGCGTTACCAAAATCCACTGACTCACCTTCAATAAAAATTTCGCCTGAATCTTTTTTATAGGTGCCAAACAAGCATTTCATGAGGGTTGATTTCCCTGCTCCATTTTCGCCCATTAAAGCATGGATAGTCCCCGCTTTAACTGTTAGTTTTACTTCGTCTAACGCTTGTACTCCCGGAAAGTATTTCGAAATACCAACCATTTCCAATAGGTGATTTTTCGTCACAGTAAACCTCCATTTTAAACAAAAATCATAATTAATAATGATTTTCTTTTAATATAGGTTTGGCGAGAACTATATTTTATAAATCTCGCCAAACACAGTTTAACATCCTAATTTCTAATAATTAACTTTGATCTATTAATCTATAGGATTTTATTGTCCTGTAACGATAGAATATGGAACACGAATTTTGTCTACATCGGCATCCACATTATAATCATCGGTATTGGCCATAATTTCATCACCATTCGCTACATTGTTAATTAAGGTCATGAGTGTGCTTGCCATACCAACGTTGTCTTGCTTGATTGAACCTGTCATTTCGCCAGAATCAATTTTACCAACAGCTGTTTCTGTAGCGTCTACACCAAATACTGGAATATAGGTGCCACCTTCTTTATTATAGCCTGCTGCTTGTAATGCAGATAAAGCACCTAGGGCCATATCATCATTATTGCCGATAACAATTTCAATCATATTATTGCTATCTTCTGTATAGGTCGCTAAAGCAGTTTGCATGTACTCTTGACCTGCAGCAGAACTCCATGCGCCGTCTGGATCAACTAAAAACTTAGAAGCTGCATTTTCATCATAATAAACTAGTTCTTCTTTGCCTGCATCTGTTAAGATTGCATTTGCATCTTCAACTGAATATTGAGTACGAGCTTCAGCTTCTGGGTTGCCTTCTTGTCCTTTTAACATGATGTAGGAAATTTTGCCATCACCATTTAAGTCTACATCATCATAATTTTCAAGCAAGAATTCGCCAATCATTTGACCTTGCATATGACCAGCTTCTGGAGCATCTGTACCAACAAAGGCTGCTAGTTCATAACTATCAATAACGCTATTATCGATTTCACGGTTGAAAAAGATTACTGGAATGCCAGCTTCTTTTGCTGAATCTACAATACCTTGTGCGGCATCGATAGCTGCTGTCTCAACGATATTAACAACTAATAAATTTGTACCACCTGTGATTGCACTGTTAACAGCTTCGGTTTGGGTTGGCTGGCTACCAGCTGCATCGTAGTTGGTATAAGTAATACCAGCTTCTTCAAGCATTTTATCTAACTCACTACGAACTGTTGAAATATAAGAGTCAGCAAAGTCATAGTAGAAAACACCAACATTTAAATCTGAAGCTTCACCACCAGCTGCTGGTTCCTCGTCTGCAGGTTCTTCGTCTGCAGGCTCTTCTTCTGCGGAATCATCTGCTGGTTCAGCAGCTTCTTCAGGAGCATCTGTTTCTGCAGGTTCATCACTACCACCACAGGCTGCAACTAATCCGACCATCATCACTAATGTCAATAAAAGTGCTAAAATTCTTTTCATTTTTTCCTCCAATTTCTAGAACGGCATGTTTTGAATTTTTTTATGATAACTCCGTTCCAGCTAATATTTTAACAAATTGTTAACATTTGTCTACATAGTTAAAAGATTTTGAACTAATTATTGATAATTCAGAAATATACCTAAAAATTTTCAAATATCCTTAAAAAATAAATAAGATATTACTCAAACAAAGCACTATTTAAAACAGAAATTTGATTTTTGGCAGTAAAGAGAAATTTTCCGTCTTCTGTTTTTTCATAATAAAGTCCGTCTAAGTCGACGAAGCGATTATTGTACTGCAAGACTGTTAATCCATTTTTGATAGATTCATTTATTTGAATAGTTTCATTATTAATCCCATCTTGACTTATTAATTGTGAAAACAAAGCCATACTTGCAGCATCAGAGTTTTCTGAAAGACTTTGCAACGAAACATTGTGATAAGCTTTATTTAAAAAATTTGTTTGCAGTATTTCTCTTTTATAAAAACCACTAAGCGTTGGATTCGGAATAATGTCTGATACATTGTAGAGAATTTTAACATTTTCCCAGGTAGAGGCAGAAAAAGCCTGATTACCTGTAGCAAAATAATCTTCCAAGTCGCTTGAGATTCCTATTGGATAAAAAATGACTGACTCCTCATCATTTACAGAGCCTCCAATTGCTTCTTCAAAAATTGTGAGCCATTCTTCAAATGGTTTCTGCCAATTTTCATCAATTAAAGCAAAAGATTCTAAAACATGTAAATTTACATCTACTAAAGCTATAAACTCCTCTTCTTTATATGGATCAAACAGTGCCTCATTGGCTGTAGGTTTTGCCTCAGATGAAGTTTCTGGGAAGAAAATTCTTTCAACATCTATTTTTACATTTGCTGGTAATTTGTTGTCGGCAAAAAGAGGTAATAACGGCTCCATAATTTGCTTTATCTCTTTTAAGGTTTGTTTAGAAGGATTTTGATTAAAAGACAATAACAAAACTTCAGCATATTTTAAATCATAAGCCCAGGTGATATCCGTAGTCTCGGTCGGCTGTCCATTTTGATTGAGTATCACAGCCCAAGAATCTTCAAAACGGTAAAGTGTTGTGATCATTTCTTGCCACTTTTCAAATTCCTTTTCTTGTTCTGTAAGGACAAGATATTTCCCCCATAAAAACTGATCATCCAATAAAAACGATAAATTTTCCGTTATATTTTCTTGACTATCTAATTCTACACTTGTTAAAACGCCCTCGATTTTTGATTCTTTACCCTCAGACAAAAATTGGATCAAAAAATTTTCTTTAAAAGCGAGCTCGATTGCCTGATCTTTTTCGCTAAGACGTCTGGCTAAACTGGCCTCATCACGCAGTGTGAGTCTTCTATTTGCTAAGGGTTCCATCCGGTATGAATCTCTTAGAAATCCAGGAAAAACAAATAGCAATATTAATACTAAAATAATAACAAGTACTGGAGCTACGATTTTAATAATGTTTTTTGTCTTATCAGATATCATCATTAGTCTAAAAATCCCTCAAAATAAATTAATATGCTAATATCTTAAAAGAAAATATCTAATTATGAAAGTTTAAAATAGCTAAATAAAAGGAAGAAAAATTTATAATGAGATACGGTATTGTTGCAGAATATAATCCTTTTCACTCTGGACACAAATATCAAATCGAGCAAATTAGGAAAAAAGATCCGAGGGCCTTTATTACAGTAATAATGTCTGGCTATTTTTGTCAGCGAGGCGAACCTGCAATTTTATCAGCAAGATCAAGGGCTGAGATGGCTTTAGCTTGTGGGGCAGATTTAATTTTGCAATTACCTACTTATGCCGCACTTGGTTCAGCAGAAATTTTCGCAGAAACTGCCGTACTGTCACTGGCTAAGACTGGAATTTGTGAAAATCTCGTTTTTGGCTCTGAGTCTGATAATCTAGAAAATTTAGAAAAAATTGCTCAGCTTTTGATTGTTAAACAATCTGCTCTTTGGCAATATATAGAACCATTATTAAAAGATGGCGTCTCTTATGCTAAAGCAAGAGAGCAATTTGTGGCCCAAATGTTAGGTACTGAAATTGCAAATCTCTTAACTAAACCAAATCAAATTTTGGCGATTGAATATTTAAAAGCAATAAGAAAACATAATTTACAAATAAAGCCAATCTTAATTAAAAGAGAAGGTGCAAACTATCTTGCACAAGATTTGTCTAATAAAGATCTAACCTTACCGTCTGCTTTAGCGATTCGCAAATTATTACATAATAAAAAGAAAGCCTTTTTTAATCTTGAGGAAATTAAGTTACTAAAGAAGACAATGCCTAACAAAGCATTGGCAATTTTATTACGAGATTGGCAAAATGGCTCATATGTCAAAGAAAGCAAATTAAATTCTCTCTGTTATCTAATGCTTGAAAATACAAATCAGGCGAAAACACGCTATTTGGATCAACCTTTGTTAAATCGACTAAAAAAAGAAATTAGGTTTAGTAATGAAAATTATCCAGCTATAGATAAACTTGTTGAAGCTACAACAACCAGGCAATATCCAAAAACAAGAATCAAACGTGCTCTCTGCAACATGCTCTTAAATTTAAAAGATAGAGAATTTGAGCCACTTTATTTGCATGTACTTGGCTTTAATAAAGATGGACGTTATTTATTAAAAAAAATGAAAGAGAATGCTAAATTACCAGTTATCTCAAATTTTAGTGAACTTCAAACAATTCTAGAAAAATCTGAATTTTGGCAAGAAGAATTGGAGTTGCGTGCTTCTAGATTTTGGCTAGAATTAGCAGAGCAACCTATTAACCAAATTTTTGACAGTCCTTTAAGAATACGATAAAATTTTTTCGTTTTAGGTCATGCTTTTTTGGGTATGTTCTCAGATATTCGCAAAGTTTATGACTTAAGGATAATAATGTATTAATATATTACCAATGTAAAAATAATAGTAAAAAATAAATGGGAGAAAAGAATGAACGTATATGATGTTTTAATTGAGCGTGGCTACTTTGCTGATGCAACTCATCCAGAAAAAATTAGAGATTATTTAGCAAAACCAGGTGCGATTTTTTATATAGGTTTTGATCCTACCGCAGATAGTTTACATATTGGCCACTTGACCCAAATGATGGTAATGGCGCACATGCAAAAAGCAGGCCATATTCCTATCGCTTTAATGGGTGGGGGTACTGGTCAAATTGGTGATCCTTCTGGACGCTCGGACATGCGTCAACTTATGACTCAAGCAACAATTGACCATAACATTGCAAAATTTAAAGAGCAAATGGCACGTTTAATTGATTTTTCTGATGATAAAGCAATCATGGCAAATAATGCTGATTGGTTGATGAATATCAATTATATTGAGTTCTTACGTGATATTGGTGTGCATTTTTCGGTTAATAAAATGCTAGCAACCGATATTTACAAAAACCGTTTGGGCGATGGTTTAACTTATTTTGAGTTTAGTTACATACTTTTACAAAGTTACGACTTTTTGGAGCTATATCGTCGTTATGATTGTCGTTTACAAATGGGCGGCCAAGATCAATGGGCAAATATTATCTCTGGTGTTGATTTAGTTAGAAGAGTTGAGCAAGAAGAAGTTTATGGCATGACTTTTCAATTGCTCCAAAACTCTGCTGGAGAAAAAATGGGCAAAACTGCTAAAGGTGCTTTATGGCTTGATGCAGATAAACTNAGNCCTTTTGANTTTTATCAATATTTCCGCAATATTGAGGATGCCTCGGTAATNAATACGATGAAAATATTAACTTTCATGNCTTTAGATGAAATCGCAAAATATGAAAATTTAGAAGGACAAGAAATTAATCAAGCCAAAGAAGTTTTAGCTTATGAAGTCACAAAAGTTGTGCATGGTGAAGAAGAGGCTAAAGCAGCCCAAAAACAAGCCAGACAATTATTTTCAGGCGGTGGCCGCTCTGATGATATGCCTACATTTGAATTAACTACTGATGAAGCTTACAACACTCCCATCTTAGATTTACTTAATAACAATAAAATTGTTCCTTCCAAAAGTGAAGGACGCCGTCTGATTAAGCAAGGTGGTATTTATCTTAATGATGTCTCGATCACAGATCCAAATGGTAACTTAAATGAGAATCATTTTGAAAATAATGAAGCAATTATTAGACGCGGTAAAAAGAATTTTTTCCGTTTTGTCCTGAAGTAATTTTCAATTATAATTAATTTCAAAAGGCCAGCTATTCAATGGAGCTGGCCTTTTTTGATCTTGATTCTTTTTCAAATAACTTAAGAATTTAAAAAAGCTAAATAAGCGCGATAGGCATTGTAAACATCTATTTTAGCAGTAATTTCAAAACATGAATGCATAGAAAACATGGCTACGCCACTGTCAATAACATTCATACCTGTTTTAGCAAAATATTTGGCAATAGTTCCACCACCGCCCCAATCTACTTTACCTAGTTCTGAAATTTGATATGGAATATCGTGTTTAGCAAAAATATCTAGGACATAAGCAACAAATTCCGCATGAGCATCATTGGTGCTATATTTCCCGCCTGAGCCTGTATATTTATTGATACCAATCCCTTTGCTTAAATAATTACTGTTTAAAGGATCTGAAACTTCAGAATAGTTTGGATCAAACAAATTAGATACATCAGAAGAAAGTAGATTGGTATTCATATAGAATTCTTCTATTTCTCTGCGTTTTGGCTCACGACCTAAAATTAGTTCATGTAGATGATTTAGTTGATATAAGAATATTTCAGATTTAGCTCCAGTATTACCATCACTGCCTATTTCTTCTTTATCTGCAAATAAAATCGCAACAGTTCTTTTGCTTGGTTTGGTGTCTATTAATGCCTGTAAAGAAGTATACGCACAAACTCTATCATCTTGACCATAGGCTCCAATCATCGAACGATCAAAACCCACATCTCTAGCCATTTGAGCTGGGACAATTTCAATTTCTGCACGATTAAAATCAACTTCGGTTATACCATATTGTTCATGTAGTAAATTGAGAATACCTAGTTTAAAACGATCTTTTACATCAGTATCTGGATAAGGAATACTGCCTATTAATAAGTTCATCTTTTCAGGATTAACAAATTCAGATACTTTTTTGGAACTTAAATGTTTATCTAAATGTGGCAACAGATCAGTTATCGTAAAAACCGGGTCACTTGGATCATCACCTACACTAATTTCTATTTTTTCACCGTCTTCTAAATAAATAATCCCATGCAAGGACAAAGCAGTTGAAAGCCAATGATATTTTTTGATACCTCCATAATAATGAGTTTTAAAATAAACTAAATCATTTTCTTCCATCAAGGGATTTGGTTTTAAGTCAAGCCTAGGTGAATCAACATGCGAGCCAACTATATTAAAGCCTTTGCTTGGCTCTTCCTCACCAATGACGGCAGCAATTAAAGTTTTATCATGCATTGTTAGATAAACTTTATCTCCTTGATTTAATTGATCAAATTGAGATATTTCTTTGAAACCAGCATCTTCTAATTGTTTGACACTATACGCTATAAAACGACGCTCCGTTTTACCCAAATCCAAAGCCTCTTTATAACCTTCAGCAAAGTCAAAAATTTTATCTTTTTGATCTTTTTGTAAATCCCAGCAATTATCTTTTTTCATAAATAATTTTTCTTTTAATTTTTCTGCTTTTTTTGACATATAATTCCTTTCAAACACTCAAGTTTTTATTTTTCTGAAGAAAGACTATCTAAATTTTTAATCTAATGAATCTAAAAACTCGAGCCATTTTTGTATTTTTTGTTCATAACCCATTTGAGTTGGTTCATAGAAAATTTCATCTTTGATTTCATCTGGAAGAAATTGCATGTTTACATAGTGATAGGGATAATCGTGAGCATATTTATAGCCTATCGAATAACCATGATCCTCCATTTTCTCAATTGGAGCATTACGCAAAGCAAATGGTATCTCACCTGTTCTTTGATTTCTGACAAGATCTAAAGCTTTATCTATACCCAGATAGGCAGAGTTAGATTTTGGCGATGTAGCAATAGCAAGCGCTGCCTCTGCTAGGATAATTCTTGCCTCTGGCATACCTATCATTTTTATAGCTTGATAAGCAGAAACAGCAATACTTAGCATTTGTGGATTAGCAAGTCCAACATCCTCGGCTGCCGAAATAACAATCCGTCTCGCTAAAAATTCAATATCTTCACCAGCATGTAATGCTTTCGCCAGATAAAATAAAGTTCCATCAGGATCGCTACCACGCATAGATTTGATAAAAGCACTAATCGTATCATAATGTGCTTCACCATCTTTATCAAAAGCTGGACTACGTTTTTGCATGCTGTCTTTGATAATGTCTAAGTCAATAGTTATAGTGCCATCAGCATCTGGATGAGTGGTTAACACAGCTAATTCCAAACCATTAAGGGCAATTCTGGCATCACCGTCTGCAAGATCAGCAATAAAATCAAGCACTTGATCTTCTAAAATAATTTTTTTCTTACCAAAACCACGTTCTTCATCTGTAAGAGCCATTTGAATGATCTCTTTAATTTCTGTCTCAGTTAAGGAATATAATTGAAAAACAGTTGAGCGTGAAATCAAAGCTTTATTGACTTCAAAATAGGGATTTTCGGTTGTCGCTCCAATTAAAATTAAGGTGCCATCCTCTACACTTGGTAAAAGTGCATCTTGCTGGGCTTTATTAAAGCGATGAATCTCATCAATAAACAAGACTGTTCGACCTTTTGGATTTAAGATTAGATTTTTGGTATCGGAAATAACGTTTTTTATATCTTTTACACCTGAAGTTACAGCATTTATTTGCTGAAAATTATTTTCGGTCGTCTTAGCAATTACTCTTGCTAAACTCGTTTTACCAGTTCCAGGTGGACCAAAGAGAATTATTGAGCTTAGACGATCAGCCTCAATCATACGCCGCAACATTTTTCCTTCACCTAAAATATGACTTTGACCTACATATTCTGTTAAAGTTCTGGGCGACATTAAATAAGCTAGGGGTTGATTTTGCTTCATAATCTCTTTCTTATGATTAAGACGGCAATAAATATGTTGCCGTCTTAGTTTTTATGTTTTATTAATTTATATTTGAGTAAAGAGGATATTTTTGACAAATTGCCTCAACTCTTTGAATAATTTCAGACTGTTTATTTTCAAAATCTGTAATTGCCAAATGGATTAATTCGGCAATTTCATGCATATCTTCTTCTACTAAACCACGGGTTGTAACAGCAGGTGTACCGATCCGTAAACCACTAGTAATTGTAGGTTTCTCTGTATCAAATGGTATGCTGTTTTTATTAGTAGTAATTCTAACTGCATCAAGTCTAGTTTCAAGTTCTTGACCGGAAATACTTGTTCCCCTTAAATCAATTAATATCAAATGATTATCTGTTCCATCAGAAACCATCTTAATATTATGGTTACGCAGACCCTCTTCTAAGGCTTTTGCATTTTTGATAATTTGCTTTTGATAATCTTTAAATTCTGGTTTTAGAGCTTCGCCTAAAGCAACGGCTTTAGCAGCAATAACGTGCATCAAAGGTCCGCCTTGAGTACCAGGGAACACTGCAGAATTAATTTTTCTTGCGTATTCTTCCTTGCACATAATCATACCACCACGTGGGCCTCTTAAAGTTTTATGAGTTGTTGTGGTAACAAAATCAGCATAAGGTACTGGATTCATATGCTCACCTGTAGCAACAAGACCAGCAATATGTGCCATATCTACAAGGAGGTATGCACCAACTGCATCAGCAATTTCTCTAAACTTTGAAAAATCTAATTTTCTTGGATAGGCACTAGCACCAGCGATAATCATTTTAGGCTGCACTTCTTTTGCTCTTGCCATTACTTGATCATAGTCAAGCTCACAAGTATCAGCTTCGATTTGATAACCATGGGCCTCGAACATTTTTCCAGAAAAATTAACTTTCATCCCATGAGTCAGATGACCACCATGGCTTAAATCCATACCAAGAATTTTGTCGCCAGGGTTTAACATGGCAAAATAAACTGCGATATTAGCTTGGGCACCAGAATGTGGTTGTACATTAACATGTTCTGCTCCAAATAGTTTTTTAGCACGTTTTATTGCTATATTTTCAACAATATCAACATGTTCGCAACCACCATAATAACGTCTCCCGGGATAGCCTTCAGCATATTTGTTCGTGAGCACAGAACCTTGTGCAGCTAAAACTGCTTCACTTACAAAATTTTCTGAAGCAATTAGCTCTAAGTGATCCTTTTGACGATTTAATTCACCTATCACCGCTTCATAAATCTCTGGATCAGTTTTCTTAATACTTTCGTAGGACATTAACTATACCTCCAAAATAAAAATCTATAGTTAGACTATTATTGTTTCAATTTTTTCTAAGCCTTGTTTGACTAAATCATCAAGCTCAAGGTCTTTTTCTGCTTGTTCACAATCCAAAAAACTTGGATGAATTTTAGGATGTTTTGCAACAAAAACAGTACAACAATCATCATAGGGCAAAATTGAAGTTTCATAAGTATCAATATTTTTTGCTATGGCGATTGTTTCATTCTTATCAAGTCCAATTAAAGGCCTGAATACGGGCCGCACAGCTACATGATTTGTGCACATTAAAGCATTAACCGTTTGACTTGCAACTTGACCCAAACTCTCACCAGTAATCAGACAATTAATATTTCTTTTGGCTGCTAATTGATCAGCTATCCTCATCATCATGCGACGCATTATGACTGTCAACATATTAGCTGGAACTTTGTCATTAAGTTCTAATTGGATTTCTGTAAAATCAACAATATGCAAATGAAATTTGCCAGAAAAATCACCAATTCGTTTAGCCAAGTCAATGACTTTTTGTTTGGCTTGATCACTAGTATATGGGAATGTATGAAAATAAATCCCCTCTAAGTTCAGACCTCTACTTGCCATTTGATAACCAGCCACCGGACTATCAATTCCACCAGATAACAGTAACATGCCCTTACCGCTTGAACCAACAGGTAAACCACTTCTGGCAGGCTCGATCTGATGATAAAGATAAATATCATCTCTGATTTCAACGTAAAGCGTATAATCAGGATTATGGACATCTACTTTAGCTGTATTGGGAAATTTTTCAAGCACTAAAGCTCCTAATTTGCTACTCACGTCATAGGAACGCAGTGGAAATTTTTTGTTAATTCTTTTTGTTTCTAACTTAAATGTAAAACTATCAAGTTGAGCAAAGAGTTCTGTCGCATACTTTTCTACTTGTTCAAAAAGTACCACTTCATCAGCGACAAATCTACGTACCGGACTAGCAGAAACATAACCAAAAACATCTTTGATTCTTTTCAAAATTTCATTTGTAGGAAATGCTTCTGTCACATTTTTACGATTTTCAAGATAAATTCTTGATTGATCTTGATAAATTTTATATTTGCCCAAATCTCTTAGTCGATAATTAATATTATTAATTAAGCGATTAATAAATTTATTACGATTTAATCCCTTAAGTGCGACTTCACCTAAGCGAATTAATATTAATTCTTGATAGTCTGGCATAATCTCTCATTTCTGTTAAGAATGTTCTACCATTTGATAGCTTTTATCAAGCAAAACAACTCTAATAAATACTCAAATAGTGTACCGATTATACTGCATATTTAGCAAGAGCTTCAGAAATTTTTGTGACTAAATCATTAATTTCTTCCTTTGTATTGTTACTAGCAAGGCTAATTCTCAAAATATGTTTATCCATTTGTCCAGGTAGTTGTAATTTTTTTAATATTTCATTCTGCTTAGATTTCTTATTAGAGCAAGCTGAACCTATCGAAACGGCAATATCTTTAATATTTAATACATTAAGTAAAGTTTCTGCCCTGAGATTGGGGAACAAAATGGCATTAATATGAGGAACAACCTCTGCATCGTTACTTGGAATATACTGATAATTAATCTTTGCTTGATCAAGTTGCGAAGTCAGATAATTTGAAAGTTTATTGATTTTTGCCAAATCTTCTGTCAGGAATTTTGTGGTTTTTTCAATTACATAGGCTGCTGTTGCAACTAGGGCAGGGTTTTCTGTTCCAGATCTTAAACTGTTTTGTTGACCGCCTCCATGAATTAATGGCTCGATCCTGGTATTGCGGGATTTATATAGTAAACCTATACCCTTGGGTGTACCTATTTTATGCAAAGAAAATGAAGCTAACTCGATTCCTAATTTGGATAAATTAAGCTCTAATTTACCTAAAGTCTGAACAGAATCCAAATGAATTGGAAGTTCTTTTTGATATTGATTTCTTAAAGCCACAATTTTTTCGATCGGATTGATTGTTCCTAGTACATTATTTACGTGAATGATAGTTAAGAGATCATATTTTTCATTTTTTAAATACCGCTCTAACTGATCTAAGTTTATTTGTCCATTTGCATCTAAATCGCACACATCTATTTGATAATCCATTTTCTGCTCTAAAAACTTTAGTGTTTCAGTAGTAGCTGAATGTTCACCAGCAGATGTCAAAATTCGTTTAGTTTTTGGATTTGGCGACAAGACAATGCCTTTGATTGCAGTATTGATCGATTCTGTTGCACCAGAAGTAAAAATTATTTCATCTGGCTCACACTCTAAATTTTTAGCAATACTTTTTGCCGAATTGCTGATCGACTCAGCCGCTTCTAAACCAGACGCATAGATAGCAGCAGGATTATAATTATTTGCCTTTAATTGCTTTAGATAAAATTCAATAACATCTTTTTCGATTAACTTAGTTGCTGTATGGTCAAAATATTGCAAAATAAACCTCTCAATAAAATGAGCCAATTCAGAATTTTGAATTGGCTTTATAAAATAATTAAACTGAATGTATTATCAATTAATTTAATTCTAATTGAACTAAATCAGATCGTAAAGCTACTCTTAATACTTCACAAACATGGCCATTTCTAGCAAAAAGTGGACCTTCAACAGCTAAGATAAAAGTTCTTTTTGGTATATTGAGAGCTTTGCTTTCTCTATTTTTAGCTGGTCTAGCTAAAATATTAAGAATGCCTTTTTGAGGAAGCATAGCATATTTATTTGACTTAATATCGACCATTCTTTTACCGGCAGAAATACTCTGCCCTAATTCTGGAAACATCTGCACTGGAATATAAGATTGACAAACTCCTAAAATTTCCTTGTCTAGGTTAAGTGGCCATTCTGCCAACCAATAACCAGGATGAGGTTTGTCTGCAGGATATTTAAATATTTTATCAATATTAGGATCTGGTTCCATTAATTTAATGGGTTTTAAACCGACACCTTCATAAGTATCAAAATTTAAAAATGAAAAAGTTAAAGCATTAAAATGTTCAATCACAAGTCTTTCAGGTTCTGATGCAACATAAGTACCTTTACCTTTTTCAATAACTAAAATACCGTCAGATACTAAATCCGAAATAGCTTGTCTAACAGTTGGTCTGCTCAGATCATGTTCTTTGCATAAATCAAGTTCTGAAGGGATACGATCGCCTGGCTTATATATTCCATCTTGAATAGCTTCGACCAAAAGTTCTCTTAACTGAGCATAAAGAGGTATACTGCTGTGTTTATCTAATCTCATTTCTATCTCCTATTTAAAAACATTTTTTAAATTCAGAATTGTAATAACATCATAGCATATAAAAAATGCTTTGTTTTGCTTTGATAAAGATGTAATAACAACGTAATATTGCATAAGACCTATAGGTCAAAATCAGAACTTAAAGTTATCAAGCTGATTTAAAAATCATAATATTTTATTTTATCTACTTGACCTTCGTCATTTAGACGAGCTGTTGCTAAGAGAAAAATAATTTCATCTGCATCAATTTTACGTGATGAAAAATAATACTCAGCTAAACGTTTAATCTTCCATTGCTTTTTTTGGTCTAAAGCAGCAATACCTAAATCTTCAAAATCATAATTTTGTCTTGCTTTTACTTCTACAAAAATTAGCCGATTTCCCTTTTTCATAATGATATCTATTTCACCAAAACTAGACAACCAAAAATTTTGCTCTAAAATTTGATAGCCTTTTCTTTCAAGATCGTTGGTCACAATTTGCTCAGCTTGATGACCAGTAGCTTTATTTGAAGTTTGCTTTTCAGCACCTAATTTTAATTTATGTAAAAAAGAAAGACGATGAATTGGTGTAACTCCAAATTTATTTATTGCTTCATAATGTGCTTTAGTTGCATAGCCTTTATGATTTTCAAATTGATATTCAGGGTAGAATTTTGCCTGTTCACGCATATATTGATCTCGGGATACTTTAGCTAAGACAGATGCTGCAGCTATGCTATTAGAAATAGCATCTCCCTGAACCAAGCTACGTTGAGCTGGTAATTTATCAATAAATTTTGGATTATCTAATCTAACTGCATCGATGAGGGCAATTTCTGGTTTTGGATCTAGACCCAATATAGCTTTTGCCATACCCTTTTTTGTGGCAGTCAAGATATTAGAGTTTTCTATTTCTTCAACAGGAATTAACACCATTTGATAGGCTAAGCAATTTGCTTTAATTACTTCAAACAGATGTTCTCTTCTTTTTTCGGTCAATTTTTTTGAATCATTTAAGCCATAAATTGGTTTTGCAGGATCTAGGATACAAGCAGCAACAGAAACTGGTCCTGCGAGCGGACCTCTGCCTGCTTCGTCAACACCAGCAATGAATTGATAGCCTTTAGCTAAAAGCTGATCTTCATGCTCATTCATTATGTCATAGCGTGCATAATCTTTGTCTGAAAGCCTAAAAGTATATTTTCTTGTCATTAGAATCTTCCTTTATCTTGCAGAGAGCATTAAAAACAATAAAAATCAAATAGTTTCTGGTAAGATCAATTCTTGGTCTAGCGATTCAAGACTTAACCTACCCATTTTCCCTTGCCTATAATCTATCAATAAGCGTGAAGCTGCTCGCTCGATATCGATTTCATTACCTTTTTTGACCAGATTCCAGAAAAGACCAATTTCTTCTAAGATTTGATACGCTTGTAACCAGGTAGAAACTGGCTCCACAGGCAGTTCTAGCTCAAATGACTCTGACATCTGATCAGGATAAAGTTGACATAAAATCATGATCAAACCACAGGCAACTTCTACCATGGGAATTACATTATCTTTAATTGCTCCGCTTATTGCCAAAATTAATTGCTCTTTTACTGTTTCAATTTTTGGCCATAAAATTCCTGGTGAATCCATCAAGTAAAATTCATTACCTGCTCTAAGCCATGAAATCCCTTTAGTAACACCTGGTCTATTGGAAGTTTTGACAGTATTTTTGCCAGTTAATTTATTGATCAAAGTCGACTTGCCTGTATTAGGTATGCCATTTACCATTACTCTAATCGGTTTAATTCTAAGTCCTCTTTTTTTGGCTCGCTCTAAGATTTCCTCATTATCTTTTAGTATTTGAGTTCTAATTTTATTTATGTCTGATTTATTTAAAAGATCTACAGCCAAAGTACTAGTGTAGCCTTGTTCACGAAAATGGTCTAACCATTTAGTTGTTTGGTTTGGATCTGCTAAGTCACTTTTTGTTAAGAGCAGCATCCCCTTTTTACGCTCCCAAAGTTGCTTGAATTTTGGATTGCGGCTAATTGAAGGCAAGCGTGAATCACAAGTTTCAATAAAATAATCACATTTTTGGATTTCTGCTTGAAGTTCCTTAAGTCCTTTTGCCATATGGCCTGGAAACCAATTTATCTTTGCCATCATTTTCCCTTTTTCTTTAGATTATAATGTGAAATGAAATGTAAGAAAAGTAATAAGTAGTTTATTAAGTTAAAACCGAAGTTCTAATGAGATAAATTTATTGCTTAAAAAACAAAACCGCTTCTTTTGGAAGAAACGGTTTGAAATTTCTAATTATTCAACTTGGCTATCGCGCTCCTTCTTAGTCATAAGACGCGATTTAACTCTTGCCGCTTTACCCACACGTTTACGTAAGTAATACAATTTTGCTCTTCGAACTCTTCCTTTGCTTTCGACTTCTATTTTCTCGATTCTAGGCGAATGGAGAGCAAATACACGTTCTACACCAACACCGTATGAGACACGACGAACCGTAATAGTTTCACTTAAACCAGAACCTTTACGAGCAATAACTGTACCTTCAAAAATTTGAATACGTTCACGAGTTCCTTCTTTAATTTGGAGATGTACCTTGACACGATCACCGACTGATACATGTTTATGGCTTTTTTTAATGTGTTGTTGTTCAACAGCTTTTACTAAGTCCATACCTGCGTTTCCTCCTCTCATTATCAGTGTTCTTGCACGCAATTGCAGCGGACCACTTTTATTCAACCTAAAAGATTTTATCAATTGTTTTACAAACTGTCAATTTTACTTGTTTTAATCAGCAAAAAAAATATTTAAGATCTTATATGCTTGTGTTAATGCCTAATTATTTTCTTAAGTTACACCCTAATGTTTTACTATTTAAAGAATGTTACTTGATTCAATCTAATTCTGCCAAAAAAGATAACCACTCTTCTTTTGTAAATTGTAAATTAGTTATTAAATCTGGTCGTTTTTCGATTGTTTCGCGCATACGGCTGTGTTTACGAAATTCTGCAATATTTGCTTGATGGCCAGACAACAAAACTTCTGGCACCTCAACCCCATACCATTTAGCAGGTCTTGTATATTGCACCTCTTCCAGATAACCTTGAGCATGTGAATCTTCTAAGTAAGCCTCTTTATTTGGTAACACACCAGGTAGTAAGCGACTAATTGCATCGATAATGACGATTAAAGCGGATTCACCGCCTGTTAAAACAAAATCACCTAATGATATTTCTTCAGGTTCTAAGATGTCGATTACACGTTGATCAACACCTTCGTAATGACCACATAGAAAAACAAGATGTTCTTGTTTGGCCATATTTTTTGCCATTGTTTGATCAAATACTTTGCCTTTGGGCGATAGAAAATATAGGGTATCTTTGGAAATCTGTTTCCTTTGACTACGCCACTTTTCTAAATCCATTTCAGCTGGTAATTCAGCCAAATATTGATTTGGGTCTTCAATATAGATACTGAGCCAACTTTTTATAATTGGTTCAAGCATCATCAGCATGCCTGTCCCGCCACCATAAAGAGCGTCGTCTACTTGTCCATGTTTATTTATCGCAAAGTCTCTTATATTTCTAAAATCAAGTTCTAAAATCCCGTTTTCAATAGCCTTGCCTACAATACTATGAGCTAAACCTTGTATTATTTGTTCTGGAAATAAAGTTAAAATTGAAATTCTGGACATTAGTTTTCCTTTAATAGCAAGATTATTGAGGAGAAATATAGAATATCAACGATAGATCTCATACAGGCCATCTGGGAGAACAACATCGATTCTTTTATTTTCAAGATCAATATTTTTGACAATCGTTTTTAGATTTGGATAAAGTAAATCTTCCTCGCCAGCCTTTTTTACATAGATAATGTCTGCAGACGGATTACTTTGAATGTAGCTTACTTTTCCTAATAGTCCTTTTTCCTGATCATAGACAGAGCAACCTATTAAATCTACAACAAAAAAACTATCTTCTGTTAGTGGAATAGCGTCTTCTCGATCAACACTTAAATAAAGTCCCCGCAAACTTTCGGCTGCATCTCGATCCGAAACATCTTTAAAGCGGATCCAAACATCTTGATTAATAACTCTGCAATCAACAACTTCTTTTGTGGATAGAACATTACCTGCTTCATTTTCAAGTTGGCAGGTCTCTAAATTGATAAATCGCTTAGGATCATCCGAGAGAGATTTTACCCGGATTTCTCCTTTTAAACCTCTAGCTTTACCTAAGCGACCTATTACAAGTTTTTCGGATAATTTATTAGTCATTATTCAGGATCTACAATATCTACAATTGCTCTTTGATTGGTTAATTTTGCTTTTGCTTTCATAACAGAACGTAGCGCTTGAGCTCTTCTGCCACGACGACCAATAACTCTTCCCATATCTGCTGGATTGACTCTTATTTCTAAAACTACAGTATTACCACGATCCAATCTGTCAATTCTAAGATCGTCTGGATGGTCAACTAATGGTTCTACTAAAGTTTTTAAAAGATCTACCATGAATTATTCACCCTCATTTTCTGTTTCAGCTTGTGCTAAATTTTCTTTGTATTTTTTGATCAAAGATTTTACTGTATCGGTTGGTTGAGCACCATTTTTAATCCATTGTTCAGCTTTTTCAATATCAACTCTAATGTCTTTTGGTTGGGCCAAAGGATTGTAAAAACCAATTTCTTCAATAAATTTACCATCTCTTGGAGCCCTCGAATCTGCTACAACAACACGATAACTAGGTTGTTTTTTTGCTCCTACTCGTTTTAAACGAATTTTTACTGCCATTATATTTCCTCCATAAAAATAATTTATTTATATTAATTAGAATGGTAAGTTGCCACTGCCAAATTGTTGCATTAGGCGACGTTGTTTGCCTCTTCCCATTCGATTAAACTTTTTCATCATTTTTTGCATTTCATTAAATTGTCTAATCAATTGATTGACTTCTTGAACTGTGGTACCTGAACCCGCCGCAATTCGTTTGCGTCTACTAGCATCCAAGATTTTATGATTTTCCCGTTCCTGTTTGGTCATTGACTTGATAATAGCAACAGTTCTGGCCATACGTTTGTCATCTAGCGCTGAAGGGTCTACCCTCCCGCCTAGTCCAGGAATCATACCAAGAATATCTTGGAGTGAGCCCATTTTATCCATTTGCTCAAACTGTTGGAGCATATCTTCAAGTGTAAAGCGATTTTTTCGCATTCTTTCATATGCTTCTAGGGCTTCCTTTTCATCAACTGCACTAGATGCTTTTTCGATTAAAGTTAAGACATCCCCCATACCAAGAATACGCGAAGCCATGCGATCAGGATGAAATTCTTCTAATGCATCAACTTTTTCACCTGTTGCAATATATTTAATTGGTTTACCTGTAATATGGCGAATTGATAAAGCCGCACCACCTCTAGCATCGCCATCCATTTTGGTCATGACAAAACCGTCAATACCAATTTGCTCATCAAATTCAAGAGCTATGTTTACTGCCTCCTGACCAATCATGGCATCCACAATTAATAGTCTTTCGGTTGGCTTAACAACTTCATTGATTTGATGTAATTCATCCATCAATTCTTGATCAACAGTCATCCGACCAGCCGTATCAACAATAAGGACGTCGCAAAGTAAATATTTTGCTCTATCTACAGCTTCTTGTGCAATCTTTACAGCTGATTTTTCGGCTTGGTTAATATGATGGGGTACATCTATTTGATCTGCTAGAACTACTAATTGTTCTTGTGCTGCCGGTCTATGTACGTCGACTGAAGTTAGTAAAGGTTTCTTACCAGATTTTTTTAACACTCGTGCCAATTTTGCTGCGGTTGTAGTTTTACCAGAACCCTGCAAACCATATAACATAATTACTGTAAAACCATCAGGTGAAATACTTATTTTGCTGTTTTCTGAACCAAGAATTTCAATCAAAGATTCGTGAACAACTTTAACAACTTGTTGACCCGGTGTGAGACTATCAAGTACATGTTCACCCTTAACTTTTTCAGAGATTTCATCAACTAATTCTTTGACAACTTTAAAATGGACATCGGCTTCTAGTAACGCTAGTCTTATTTCGCGCATCATAGCTTTGATGTCTTTTTCTGTGACTCGCGTTTTTCCTTGCATACGGTCAGTAATTGATTTTAATTTATCGCTTAAACTTCCAAATAAAGCCATAATTTTCCTTTCAGTTTTGAACAATTCTCAGAACATTGGCTAAAACACTATTAGAGAATAATGTTTTGCAATCTTATTAATTCCTTTTTTACTTTTTGCGGATCAGAGTAGAGATCGTTTTCTAACAAGTTTTGGATCTGATCAATCAGTAATGTATCTCTTTCGATGCTCCTAAGCTTTGTTTCATATTCCTCTAGTTGACTTATACCTTGTTGCATATTGTCATGTACTGCTTGCCTTGTTATTTGTAATAATTCTGCTATTTCTGATAAGGACATATCCTCTTCATAATACAAGCGTAATATTTGCTGTCTACGTTCAGTCAGTAAACTGCCATAGTAATCGAGTAAAAGACAAACTTCATTATGTTTTTGCACTGCCGTTTTATTCATCACCAGTCTACTTTATCAGAAAAAAAACATCTGTCAAGCTTTTTTGCTTGACAGTGTCGGTTGTTTTAATATTATTCAATAATTGTAATTTGAGGTTATCTTAATGAATTTTTTATATTCATTCAGGCTTTTTTAGTGTTTCAGGATCTGGCAGTAAGGATTCAACAAAAATGTCTACGTCAAAATTCTGTAAATCTTCAACTTTTTCGCCAAGACCTGCCATTTTAATTGGCAAACCAGTAGCTTTAACAACAGCCAGAGCAACTCCACCTTTTGCATTACCATCTAATTTAGTCATGATTAGACCGCTAACATCTGTTGCTTTAGAAAACTGCTGTGCTTGTACAATTGCATTTTGACCTGTTGTTGCGTCAATAACTAATAATGTTTCAAGATTAGCATCTGGTGCTTCACGGCTAATAATCCGTTTGATTTTAGACAACTCATCCATAAGGTTTTGTTTAGTATGCAAACGTCCCGCCGTATCAATAATCAAGAGATCCGTATTTCTTGCCTTTGCAGCATCTATTGCATCATAAACAACAGCAGAGGGATCTGAACCTATTTTATGTGAAATAACAGCTGTATTTGTTCTTTCTCCCCAGACATTTATTTGCTCAATCGCTGCTGCCCTAAAAGTATCCGCAGCAGCTAATAAAACACGTTTATTTTGCTTTTGATACAACCAAGCTAATTTGCCGGTAGTTGTGGTTTTGCCTGTACCATTTACACCTACCATCAATAAAATATTAAGTTTGTTAGGCTCTAAAGTTAGAGGTTTAACATCTTTGAGAATGTTTTTCATCCCTTCTTTTAATAGCTCTAAGACGGTTTCGGTTGAGGCATCCCCAGTTTTTTTGATATGAGCACGTATATTATCAATGATTTCCATTGAGCATTCCATACCACAATCAGCTTGAATTAGAACCATCTCTAATTCTTCTAGCATATCTTCATCAAAATAGCCTAAATTTGCGGCAATTCTGTTGAAGCTATCAGAGACAAAATCACGTGTCTTTTTTAGTCCTTGTTTAAATTTATTAAATATACTCACTATCGTCCTACTTTCTTGGCTATCATGTTTTAAACAGCCAGCATAATCAAAAAATTAAGTAACGTCTTCGGCATCACTCAGCTCGAGTGATAAAACTTTGGAAACCCCGCGTTCCTTCATAGTGATACCATATAAGCGATCTGCTGCTTCCATTGTGCCTTTTCTATGTGTCACCAGCATAAATTGTGACTCTTGTGTGTACGAATTCAAATAATCTGTAAACCGAATAATATTTGTTTCATCTAATGATGATTCCACTTCATCTAACACACAAAACGGAGCTGGTCTTAATTTAAAAATAGCAAGTAAAAGAGCAATTGCTGTCAATGAGCGCTCACCACCACTTAGCAAATTCAAATTTTGTAAACGCTTGCCTGGCGGCTGAGCTTTTATCTCGATCCCAGAGTTTAAGGTGTCTTCTGTTTCTTCTAATGATAATTCTGCTTCACCACCTACAAATAGTGCTGAAAAAACTTCTTTAAAATTAATATTTATCTGGGCAAAGTTTTCCTTAAATTGCTCTGCCATTGCTTTTTCTAATTCTTGTATAACATCTTCTAAGTTATTGATCGACTTTTCTATATCCTCTTTTTGCATTGTCACAAAATCAAAACGTTCCGAAATTTCTTCAAATTCATCAATTGCATTAGGATTAATGTTGCCCAAATTTTTGATTGATTTTTTTAATTGCTTTAATTTCTCACGCGATTCTTTTATATCAGCTAAAGGATAATCTTCTGGCTTAAGCGAAACATAAGTTTTTTCATAGTTTTCCCAAATATAATTTTTTGAAAATTGAATGTTTTCTTCTAGCTTTTCCTTGCGATTTTTCAAACGCTCTAATTGTAAATTAATATTTGATACTAGTTCTGCTTGTTGCTCTGATTTTACAAACAATTGTCTTTGCTCTTTTTCATTTGAACTCCGTTCTTTTTGCATGGAATCAATATTTTCTTTAATTAAAATCATTTCTTTTTCAAGAACTTGGTGTTCCTCTTGATAAGAAGCTTCTTTTGCAGTCAAGTCAATCAAAGTTTTATCTGTTGCTTGGATTTCCTTGGTTAATTCATTATATCTATTTTTTTGATCTTCTATATCTTTTTTTGCTTGTTCTCTTGTCTGAAGAAAATTTTTCAGCGTTTCTTCTTTTGTTCGAAGTGAAATATTACTTGACATTACTTTTTCTTGCTGACTTACCAATTTTAGATCTAGTTTTTCTTTTTCCTCTTTTTGCTTGCGAAGATTTTTTTCAAGGGTCTCAATCTCAGTCTGAGTATCTGTCGTGGTTAAGTCAAGATCAGATAGGTGTATTTCTATATTATTTTTCCTAGTTTTATATTTTGTTTGATCAGACTTTGTCGTTGTAATTTCAACTTCTGAAGCTTTAAGTTGATTATTAAATTGCTCAACTTGACTTTCCAAAAAGAAAATGTGTTTTTCCTGTTCAAGATATTTTTGCTCCAAATCTTGTTGGACCTGTCCAGATTTCATAAAAGATTTATTTTTTCTGTTGATTTTTTCTTTTTTATTTTGACTCTCAGTTTCAAGTAGTTCGACTTTTGCTTGGAGTGCTTCAATTTGTCGATTCCTTTTAAGTAGACCACTAGTTGAACCTTTTTTAAATTCTCCACCTGTCATTGATCCGCCAATTTGAACTACATCACCGGTCAAAGTAACAATACGATAACGCTGATTTGTTTCTCTAGATATTAATAGCGCAGAATCTAAATCTTCTGCTACGATTACTAAACCAAGCAATCTATCTATTATGTATTCATATTGGGGATCAAATGTTACTTTTTCAGAAGCAATACCGAGATAGCCATCAAACTTTGCCAGCCGCTCTTTATCCTTTACTGCCATTTTTCTACCACGAATTGAATCAAGTGGTAAAAAAGTCTCGCGTCCAGATTTAGTTTTTTTCAGCCACTCAATAATTTTTGATGCATCTTCTTTTGTGGTCACAACAATATTATTAATAGCTGCACCTAAAGCAATTTCTATTGATTTTTCGTACTTTTCAGGCACACGAATGAGACTACCCAAAGGTCCGTGAACGCCTTTAGCAAACTCCTTATCTGCTTCCACTTGTTGCATAACATTTTTGACAGTTTGATGAAACCCTTCAAGATTTTGTTCTAATTCCTGTAATGTTGCAAGTCGAAACTTGGTACTATCTAGTAAAGTAATAACATCTCGATATTCAGCATCAAATTTTTCTAACTCATTGCGTATTGATTCAACTTTTTCTCTAGCTGCTTGTAAATCTGTACTAGAATCCTGAAATTTTTCCTGTTCGAGTTGTAAGTTTTTCTTAGAGTCTTCGACTTGAGTAATTAATTTTTGATGTTGTTTTTTACTTAGAGAAATCTGTTTATCTAAATCGGAGATTTGTTCAGTAACAAAATGAAGTTCTTGCTCAAACTGACTCTTATCCTTGTCACGCTCTGAAATAATTTTATGCTTAGCTTCTAATTCATTTTGCAATGTCAGAATTGTATTATTATAAGCTTCAATTTGTGCGTTTAATTCAGTTAATTTATCAGTTTCTGATTGAAAATCAGCTTCTAACTGTAAGATTTCTGTTTCCAATTTAACGTTATCTTCTGTCTTGTTATGGAAATCTCTATCTAAAAAGTTTATTGTTCCACTTAGCTCATCTAATTGTTTTTTATCTTTATTATTCTGTAATTCTAATAAGCGATGACGCTCTTTGAGAACAACATATTGCTCATTAAGTTCAGCTATAGTTGCTTGTTTTTCTGTTTGAGAAAGTCGCAACTGGTCTATTCTTTGATCATTTTCTTCTAGTATATTTTCGTATTCGTGAAATTGTGATTTAAAGGTTGCAGCTTGCTTTTTGGCCTCTTCTAAATCTAAGAAAAGTTCATCATAATTGGTGTCAACCTTTTCCAAGTCACTAGTATTGAGCTTTACGTCGTGCAAGATTAAGCCAATATCTAAAGCTTCCATTTCGCCACGCAAATTATGGTATTTTTTAAGTTTTTTTGCTTGACTTGCCAAAGGTTTTATTTGAAGATCAAGTTCAGCTAAAATATCATTGATTCTAGTTAAATTCTGTTCAGTTCTTTCTAATTTGCGCTCCGTCTCTTTCTTACGAAGTTTATATTTGACGATTCCTGCAGCTTCGTCAAAAACTTTACGCCTATCATCTGAATTATCGCTAAGAATTTGATCAATTCTGCCTTGACCTATAATTGAATAACCATCACGGCCTATACCTGTATCTAAAAACAGCTCACGAATATCCTTCAGACGACAAGCAGTCTTATTAATATAATACTCACTGTCGCCAGAACGATAATAGCGTCTTGTTACTTCTACGGTTTCATATTCAATTGGAATATTCTGATCTGAGTTATCGAAAGTAATAGTCACCTCGGCAAAGCCTAGTTGACGCCTAGTCTCAGTTCCACTAAAAATTACATCTTCCATACGTGAGCCGCGCAAAGTTTTTGCACTTTGCTCACCAAGAACCCATCTGATTGCATCAGTAATATTTGATTTTCCCGAGCCATTAGGTCCAACTATTGCAGTAATTCCCTCATGAAATTCGATCAGAGTAGGATCAGGGAAAGATTTAAAGCCTTGCATTTTTAACGATTTAAGATACACTGTTCTTCTCTAGGGCTCACTTATCTATTCTACAACAATATTTTCTTCAGTAAGGATACAACCAGTAGTATCACAACTTATTACATCTAAAGCATATTTTGCGGCATTTTGTTCTGCCTCTTTTTTGCTATTCCCAGTTCCAATTGCAATTCTCTTATCATCAAGGTTAACAGCTGCTGTAAAAGTTCTTTCATGGACTGGTCCAGTTTCTTTAATTATTTCAAAATTCATGGTGCTATTACCACGAGTTCCTTGAACCAGTTCTAAAAGACGACTTTTGAAATCATAAACTAATTTTCCAGCTACCGCTAACTTAATAAATCGCATTAAATGGTTTTTGATTATTTTCTGCACATATTCTAGGCCTTGATCCAAATATAGTGCACCATAAACAGCTTCAACTGCATTTGATAGATTTGAAGGTTTTTTTCTACCGCCAGTCAAATCTTCACCTTTACCTAAATAGAGATAATTTCCTAAATCTAGATCATTTGCAACTTGTGTAAGTGTATCTTCACAAACAACTAATGATCTATATTTTGTCATTAATCCCTCATCAAGTTCAGGTTCGACCTGGTACAAAATAATACTGATCGTTAATTGCAAAACAGCATCACCTAAAAACTCCAAACGCTCATTATCTGTTAAATTTTGATCAGCATTTTCATAAGCATAAGTAGAATGTGTTAAAGCAGATTTAATATATTTCAATTCATTTACTTTAATATTATTTTCTAAACAAAATTCTTTAGCTTTATCCATAATAACCTCTCAGCTTAAAAAAGGGATACCCATGTATCCCTCCTGAAAGCAGTCAATTTGTTGACTGTTTATATAATTTTATTTGTTTTGTTGATAAATAAAATCTACTGCATCCCCAACTGTTGCTAAACGTTGAGCATCCTCATCGGGAATTGAAATATCATATTCATTTTCTATTGTTACAACTATATCAACTATATCTAGAGAATCAGCATTTAAGTCATCTATAATATTAGAATCCATTGTAATATTTTCTTCTTCTAAACCCAGTTGATCTGCAATTAATTCACGAATTTCTTCAAATATTTCTTGAGAAGACATATATACCTCCATTTTTTTATTCTTTATATTTTTAAACGAAGTCCTCTGAAATGTCAAGTTTAAGGAATTTCAATGACTTTTTGAATTTATTCCTTGGCAAAGAAATGTTTGTTTTTGATAAGATAGTCGAAACCACTTATTAACGTCAACAAGGTTGAAATAACAATTAATACAGTTCCCACTAGTCTGAAAATTTCATAATTATCTAAGCTCATGAAAAATAATGATTCAAGCAATAACCAAATAATAGCAATCATTTGTGAAGTTGTCTTTGCCTTACCCCAAGGACTAGCTGCAATAACAATATTTTGCTCCACTGCCAAAAGCCTGAGCCCAGTAACTGCAAGTTCTCTTGCTAAAACTATTAACACAACAAAGCTACTGATGCGATTTAATTCCACAAATGCTACAAGAATGGATATCACTAATAGTTTATCTGCAATTGGATCTAAAAACTTACCCATATTAGTTATAAGATTTTTCCTGCGAGCAATTTGTCCATCCAAAAAATCTGTAAGAGCAGCAACAGAAAATAAAATCAAAGTTATAGCCTTTGCTACGGTTGTATCTACAAAAGCATTCCAAGCCAAAGCTCCAGGAATAGGTAACATAAATAATACAATAAATGGTACCAATATTATCCTTAGTAAAGTTAATTTATTAGGAAGATTCATCAACACTTACCCCCGTTAAATCATATTCATCATAATCTATTATTTCAACCTGGACAACATCCCCCAACTCAATATTATCATGTCTAGCTAAAACATGAACTGAGGGATCAACACCGGGTGCTTCACCATAAGATCTTGCAAGATAAAATAGGCCATCCTCACTAATATCTTCGATCAAAACATCATAGATTTTATTTAGTCTTTGTCTGTTTTTTTCTAATGAAATTTCTTGTTGGATCTGCATAATCTCATTGTACCGTTTCAAACTTGTTTCCTCATCCGGAATATCCGACATTCTGTACGCTTTGGTTCCTTCTTCCGGAGAAAAGATAAAACAACCTAAACGGTCAAATTTAATATCACGCACAAACTCAACTAATTCGGAAAAATCTGCATCTGTTTCACCTGGAAAACCAACTAGAATTGTTGTTCTTAAAACAACATGCGGTATTTTTTCTCTTAGTTTGGAAATTAGTTGACGTAAACTAGCATTAGTGTCACGACGTAACATCGATTTTAAAATCTTATCTGAAGCGTGTTGAATAGGTATATCTATATAAGGAGCAATCTTTTTGTTCTCAGCTATGAAATCGATTAACTCATCTGAAAAAACATCGCCATAAACATACATCAATCGGATCAAACCAATATTTGGAATTATTACCATTTGTTTGAGCAACTCTAATAGCTTTGGCTCTCCATAAAGGTCTGCCCCATAGCGTGTTGTATCTTGAGCAATCAAAATAATTTCTTTGAAGCCTCGTTCAGTCAAAAGCTTTGCCTCTGCAAGAATATCTTCTATTGGTCTTGATAAAAGTGGACCCCTTATTCCAGGGATAGCACAAAAAGCACAACGATTTGAACATCCTTCTGCTATTTTCAAATATGCATAATATCTGTCACTTGAAGCTTGTTCACCCTGAAATAAATGCTTTAGACTACCAGGTGCTTTTGGTAAGCGCCCCCTTAAACTTTTGCCTTGTTCTAATTCATCGATAGAATTTACGATTTGATCGTATTGAGCAGTTCCTAATACTAAATCAACTTCGGGAAATTCGTGATAAATTTGTTTGGCATAACGTTGACTTAAACAACCAGTTACAATCAGATATGCAAGTTTGTCGTTATCTAGTCTTGACTGTTTGATTTCTGCTAAATCTAAAATTGCTTCGATTGCTTCTTCTTTTGCAGATTGAATAAAACCACAAGTATTAACTATCAGATATTTAGCATCAAATGGGTTATCTGTAAAGAGATAATTATGTTGACGCAGACTAAAACTCATTGACTCTGCATCAACTTCATTTTTGGGACAACCTAAGGATAAAATAAAAAACTGATTATTCTTCATCAACGTATTTTCTCATAATTTTTAAGGTAAGACCAGAAGAATATCCGCGCGAGGAAAAATGTCTAATGATTTTTTCAGGTTGATTATAGTCCCATTCATCTTTTTTTAAATGAAAATATGCTTCTGCAGTTTTTTCATCTGCAGCAATTTCTAACTTTAATTCGTCAATAATAGACTCAGAGATACCTTGTTGCTTTAGTAAATGTTCTAGATACCTCGCTGATTTTTGTTTGCGACCAGAATGTCTTTTGATGAGTCTACGTCCACATAATCTTTCATCTAAATATGCATCATCAATCAAAGAAACAATAACCTGATCAATTAAGCTACTATTATTTTGAGAAATTTCTGGAAAATGTCTTGTTAATACTCGCTCAACCTGAGCATAAGATTTGCCACGATCAGCACCTATGTATTTTAAGGCTCTTCTTCTTAATGCTTGAAAATCCTCTAAATCAGACTCTAGAATTTCAGGACTTGATCCTTTAGATTGCTTTTCTGGAAAAGAGTTTTCTAAACCTGATATCAAGTCCTTTAATTTGTCAATTTTTTCAATTTGTGATTTTTGATCTGACATAAGTTAATCTAAAAAATTATTAATCTAAATCCAAATTTAATAATTCATCGATGTCGTCTAATTGTTCATCTGATTGAGTCATTTCTTCGTTTGGATTAGCTTTGGCATCTTCTTCGTACTCATCTTCATCAGTTGAGTAATAAGCACGAACTTTTTGATCAATTTCTGTTAATTGCTCCGGATTATCTTCAAGCCACTGTTTGGCATTTTCTCTACCTTGACCAAGTCTCGTATCCCCATAGGAGTACCAGGAACCACTTTTGTTGATAATATCCACATCAGCAGCCAAGTCAAGAATACAGCCAACATTGGAAATACCTTCGCCATAAATAATATCAAATTCTGCCTCTTTAAATGGCGGTGCAACTTTGTTTTTGACTACTTTGACTCTGGTTCTGGAACCGTATATTTCGTTTCCATCCTTTAAGGATTCGATTCTTCTAATATCTAAACGAACAGAAGAGTAGAATTTTAGAGCACGTCCACCAGTTGTTGTTTCAGGGTTACCAAACATAATTCCTATTTTTTCACGTAACTGATTAATAAAAATAATCATCGTGTTTGATTTATGAAGAACACCCGATAGTTTTCTTAGAGCTTGGGACATTAATCTAGCTTGAACACCCATAGATGAATCTCCCATTTCTCCCTCTATTTCTGATCTAGGCACTAAAGCAGCTACTGAGTCAACAACAATAACATCTACTGCCCCACTTCTTGCTAAGGCTTCAGCAACTTCAAGTGCTTCTTCGCCGTTATCTGGCTGAGAGATTATTAAATGATTAATATCGACGCCAATATTTTGTGCATATGAAGGATCTAAAGCATGCTCTGCATCAACAAATGCTGCAATACCGCCTGCTTTTTGAGCTTCCGCTACAACATGGAGAGCAACAGTAGTTTTACCTGATGACTCTGGTCCGTATATTTCTATAACACGTCCTTTTGGTAATCCACCCACACCTAGAGCTAGATCTAGTGAAAGTGCACCTGTTGACACTGTTTCAATATCTAGATCATATTCATCGTCTCCTAAGAGCATTACCGCTCCTTTTCCCATTTCTTTTTCTATTTTCCCAAGAGCCATTTTTAAGGCTTCTTGTCTCTCTTTTTCAGATTGGGGATTTTCTATTTTTTTTGTTTGTTTTCCTCGTTTAGCCATGTCAGCCTCCTAATCGAACAATTGTTTGTTTATTATAACAAAACTTGTTTCGCGGTCAAGTAAATTTAGATCAATTGTTCAATTATTTTCAGTAAAATTGTGAGTTTTGAGAAATCATAAATTAACTCTAGTTCAACTTATTCATCAAATTTTGCCAGGCCAAGTGGAAAGCTCGCAGAACCGCAACTTTACGCACCCTATTTCTTTGACCTGAAATTAAATGTTTTATAACATGTGTTTGACCTTTATAATAAGAAGCGATGTAAACTGTACCAACTGGTTTTTCTTCACTGCCTCCATCAGGACCAGCAATGCCTGTAACTGAAATTGCAAGATCACTATTAAGGGTCTTTGCCGCACCTTCTGCCATTGCTAGAGCTGTTTCTTCACTGACAGCACCATGTTTTTCTAGAATTGATTGAGTCACCTGGAGAAGATTTTCTTTAGCTTCATTTGAATAGGAGATAATTGAACCTTTAAAGACACTTGAAACACCAGGTAGCTCGCCAAATTGAGCTGAGATTAAACCAGCTGTACATGATTCGGCAAAAGCAATTGTTTCATTTTTCTCCTTAAGTAAATCAAAAACAATTTCTGGTAAGGTTCTTTCTCCATCTTCATAAATATATTGGCCCAATCTTTGATAAATTTCTTCTGCCAATTGATCCAATGATAAAGAGTTAGATTCATTTTCTGAAATATTTTGTTCAGCAGAATCTTTTGCTATTCTTTCTGTCAAACGAAAACAAACTTCACCTGGTGATGCATAAGGTGCAATAGTTGGATTAACTTGTTGTTCAATTAAATCTTTGATTGCCATCTCTGCATTGGATTCACCAATACCAATCATATGCAAAAAACGATTTTTGAAGCGATACTTTACCTTAGTCTCAAGCCAAGGAAACAAAGATTCTTCAAACATTAGCTTAAGTTCGTCTGGGGGTCCAGGTAGACAAGCAATAGCCTTTTTTTGACCATCAAAACCAAAAACTACAATTGCTCCTGGAGCTGTGCCATTGTTATTTGGCATTACTGTGGCTCCTTCTGGCATCATTGCTTGTTTCCAATTATTTTGACAAGGAACTCTACCAGATGAAGTAAAATAAGCTTGAATATTTTTTTGTGAAACTTTATCTAATACCAAAGGACGATTAGAAACTTTTGCTACTAAAGACATTGTAATATCATCAACTGTTGGACCAAGTCCTCCACTTGTAATTACTAAATCAGACCTTGAAACAGCAGTTCTTAAAGTTTGCTCTAAACGCTCTTTGTTATCACCTACAACTGTTTGATAATAAGCGTTGATGCCTAATAAATTAAGTTGATTAGCAAGATAATGTGTATTTGTATTTAAAGTTTGTCCAATTAGTAGTTCAGTTCCAATTGCGACAATTTCAGCGGATTCAATCACTATTTGTTGCATTATTGTTTACTCTTTCTACTCTTATACTTGATGATTAGCTTGTTTTTGCAAATATGAGTCCAAAGTGTTTTTTAGAAGCATGGCAATTGTCATTGGCCCTACTCCACCTGGCACTGGTGTAATAGCTTTTACATGTGGTGCAACTTCTTCAAATTTAACATCACCTACAACTTGACCTTCATCATTTCGATTGATTGAAACATCAATAATAACTTGATTTTCATTAGTAAAATCTTTGGTGACAAAATCTCTTTGCCCAGCAGAAGTTACAAGCAGATCAGCTTTTTGACAAATAGCTGCCAAGTTTTTTGTTTTAGAATGAGCAATTGTAACTGTGCAGTTTTCATTGAGTAAAAGTATTGCCATTGGCTTACCGACAATATTACTGCGTCCAATTACTACAGCATTTTTCCCTATAAAATCAAATTTAATACTCTTTAACATTTGAATAATCCCGGCAGGCGTACAAGGTGAAAATCCATCACTACCCGCAAAAACACGACCAGAATTTATTGGATGAAAACCATCAACATCTTTTTCTGGGGAAATTGTCTCAATTACTTTTGCCTCAGAAATATGACTTGGCAAAGGTAATTGACATAGTATTCCGTCCACGCTCGAATCCTGATTGAGGTCTTGAATTAAATTAAGTAAATCTTCTTCATGTGTATCTTCTGGAAGATGATGAATCTGAGAAATAATACCAACTTGTTCGCAAGCAAGTTTTTTATTCCGTACATAAATTTTCGAAGCAGGATCTTCTCCCACCAAAATTACATCAAGACCTGGCGGTCTTTGATCCTTATCCGTCTGCTCTTTAATCTGGTCCTTAATATTTAAACGTAAATTGGCAGCAATCGCTTTGCCATCAATAATTTGACTCATAACTTTTATAATCCTTAATAATATATTTATTCTTGTTCTTCTAATTGTTCTAAATATTCATCGAGGGTAATTAATACCGTTCTAGGTTTACTACCTTCTGGAGGACCGACATAGCCCAAATCATGTAGACGATCAATAATTCTAGCTGCCCTTGGATAGCCTATACTTAAACGCCTTTGTAACAAAGAAATTGAAGCATAATCAGATTCTAAAATCAAATGCAAAGCATCTTCAAGCAATTCGTCTTCTTCCTCTTGTTCTGGCGCTGAACCTAAACCAGTTGTATCTTGAGAAGAAACTTGTTCAATTGCTTCTTGAACAGACTCATCATAATCTTCTTCATAATATTCCTTAAGATAACGAACTACGCGTTCAACTTCTCCATCAGTGACAAATGCTCCCTGACCACGTATTGGTTTTGAGGCACTTTGAGGATAATAAAGCATATCACCTTTGCCTAAAAGTTTTTCTGCACCGCCCATATCAAGTATGGTACGAGAGTCAACTTGTGAAGCAACAGTAAAGGCAATTCGCGAAGGAATATTAGCTTTTATCACACCAGTAATAACATCTACCGATGGTCTTTGAGTAGCGATTATCAAATGAATACCTGCTGCTCTCGCCATAGCTGTAAGTCTGGCAATGGCATCTTCAACTTCTTTGGGTGTAGTCGCCATTAAATCACTTAACTCATCAATAATAATAACAATTGCAGGTAATTTTTCTCCTTCAATTTGTTTAGATTCAATAAGCAAATTGTAGGCTGAGAAGTCTCTAACTGAGTTGTCTGCAAATTTATTGTAACGATCTTCCATTTCGGTAATCGCCCAATTTAGAGCTCCATAAGCTTTTTTTGGATCAGTAACAACTGGCAACAGCAAATGTGGAATACCGTTATAAACATTTAATTCAACTACTTTTGGATCCACCATGATCATTTTCAAGTCTTCAGGACTTGAGCGGTAAATTAATGAAATAATTATTGAATTAATACAGACAGATTTTCCAGAACCTGTAGCACCGGCAATTAATACATGTGGCATTTTAGCTAAATCACAGAGAATCTCATTTCCTTGAATATCTCTACCAAGTCCAGCTGTTAACAACGAATCACTTTTTCTAAAAGCTTCCGAATCTATGATTCCGCTAAGTAAAACTGGCTGGGTTTCTTTGTTGGGAATCTCAATCCCTATAGCAG
>JGI24707J26582_10000220_pt1 | contig 41878 bp, 39 predicted proteins | sample BioPla1DNA1_FD_26582 | JGI IMG/M metagenome (IMG submission 26582)
CCAGGAAGACTACCTGGTGGATAGGCCTAGGGTGTAAGCATGGTAACATGTTAAGCTGATAGGTACTAATAGGTCGAGGGCTTGACCTAGATACTTTAGCAAACAGTGTTTAGTCTTGAAGGTGTAGATTTTACTTTCAACTTCTTTTTGGTGGCGATGCGTTTATGGGAAACACCCATACCCATACCGAACATGACGGTTAAGCCATAAACGGCCGATGGTACTTGGTGGGAGACTACCTGGGAGAGTAGGTGGCTGCCAAATTTATGCGGGTGTAGTTCAATGGTAGAACACCAGCCTTCCAAGCTGGGTACGTGGGTTCGATTCCCATCACCCGCTTACAATTCAATTAAAATAAAGGACTTCCAAATTTTTTGGGAGTCTTTTATTTTAATTAGGAAATATATTAATCATTAATGAATAAATAACCATGTTTATCCGATAAATATAATAAGGAGCAAAATTATAGGGGGTAAATATGATAAGGATAATGTTAGTTGATAAGGAAGGTTATAACAGGAAGAAGCTATCACAAATAATCGTCTCAGCTAAATTAGGCTTTAATATGTCAAAAGAGGCTGCTTCGGGGAAAGAAGCCTTGGATATATTAGAAAAAAACAATATTGATTTGATTATTTCTGATATAAGGCTTCCGGATATCAACGGTTATCAGTTGTTTCAACTCGTAAAGGAAAACTATCCTAGAACTAAAATGATTTTATACTCTTCTTATAATGAATATGAATATGTTCAAAAAGCTTTAGAAGAAGGGTTAATTGATTATGTCTTTAAGCCTGTAAAGGAACAAGAATTAAAAAGAAGTCTTATTAGGGCAAAAAGAGTTTTTGATGAACTTTTTAAGCAATATGAAGAACAAAGCAGAATATTAACTAAGCTCGATGAATCACTTCCTGTTTTCCAAGATAGATTCTTAATAAATCTTATGCACGGCCATTTAGACAAGGAAGGGGAGATACAAGGTACCTTTGAGTATTTTAATATTATGATAATACCTGGATATACGGTAATGGTATTAAAAATTGATTATTATGATAAACTTTCTTTAATAATGGAAGAGAAAGATAAACATGTACTTATTTTTTCTATTTTATATAATGTACAGTCTATCTTAGAAGAGTGCAAAAATGGGGTTGCTTTTATTAATAGGCATGATGAAATAACAGTATTACTGGGAAATCGGTTGTCAATAGACCAATCCATTGAGATAGGAGAAAATATCAGAAAAATAGTGGAAACTAAGCAAAAGATAACTGTTACTGTAGGAATAGGAAAAATGTATAGCGAAGCTAGAAAAATCAATATTTCCTATAAACAGGCTAAAGCTGCTATTAGATATAATTTTTATTTGGGGTGTAATTCGGTTATCCATATTAATTATGTAGAGCCTAATAATAAAATCACATACGAATACCCTTTAAAAAAAGAAGAGTTGCTCGTTTATGAAACTGTAATTGGAAATGAAAAAAGGGCCATAGAGCTTTCAAAAGAATTATATGGAGNTCTAAGAAATAGTCAACCTCTTCCTGAGAAATTACTACCCAAAATTATATTGGATATCCTTGTATCCATAAACCGTTATGCTAGCGAACAAGGTATTAATATGGAAAGGTTTTTCGCGAGACATTTTTCTATGAGGGAAATAATTAAAAGAGAGGATTTAGATGAAGGGTTTTCATATTTTATTGATATCTTAACATCCATATGTAAACATATCAATAAAGAAAGAAAAGTGAAAGAGGAACATATAATAACTAAAGCACAGGAGTATGTAAGTAAACATCTAGCAGAGAATATATCCCTAAATAAGGTGGCAGCTAGGGTTCAAACAACACCAGAAAATTTAAGTGTTTTATTTGCAAAGAAAGGACATCGTTCTTTTTACGACTATTGTACAAAACTTCGAATTGATTATGCTAAGGAACTCATGGTAAAAACAGATTTTGATGATAATTTGATAGCTGTTAAAATAGGATATAATGACAAGAATTATTATAGAAAGATATTTGAACAAATGGAAAGAATAACTCCTGATGACTTTCGAAATCAGATAGCCTTTAAGAAAGAAAGTTGATATCAAATATTATTAAACAACTTAAAAACTGAGGAAACTCAGTTTTTTTGGAGGATTTATAGATCAAAACAATATACAATAAAGGTTTAATATGATATGATTATTTTTAAATGATTTAATTGTGAATATAAATTGGAAAGCCATAAGCGACATGGTGTTTATTGTATATTAAAGAGAATTATGGTAAAATGAATAAGGATATATTGAACATTAAAAATATATTGAAAGGGGGAACCGCAGTCTTAGACTGTGGTATAGATAATGAAAACAACGGTAAATAGGATAGAATTATATGAAATTATAAATTCAGAGCATAGAAACCCGCATAATATTTTAGGAATCCATGAGGTTGTAATTGATGGGAAAAAGGTTACGGTTATACGGGCATTCGTTCCCCAGGCATACAAGATAGAAATTATAAACGGGAAAAGCCTAGATACAAAACACAATATGATTAAGGTCCATGAGGATGGGTTTTTCGAAGCTACTATAGATACAAAGGCAGATAAATTTAAGTACAAATTACATATTACGGATTATGAAGGAAACTCATGGATTTCTTATGATCCCTATTCATTTGAGCCTATTCTATCTGATTTAGATAAATATCTTTTTGGACAAGGTACTCACTACAAAATATATGAAAAATTAGGAGCCCATCCTATGGAGATAAATGGGGTCAGCGGAACATTATTTGCCCTTTGGGCACCCAATGCAAAAAGAGTGAGTGTTATTGGGGATTTTAATGGTTGGGATGGCAGAAGGCATCCAATGCGATGTTTAGAAAACAGTGGTATATGGGAATTGTTTATTCCGGGGGTAATTCATGGGGATATCTATAAATATGAAATCAAGACAAGGGAAGATTATGTTATAAAGAAAACAGACCCTTATGGTAACTACGCAGAAATCCGCCCTAATACCGCCTCGATAGTTTATGACATAAATAACTTTACTTGGAATGATAAAGCGTGGATGGATAAAAGAAGGAAAACAAATCCATTGAACCAACCTATATCTATATATGAAGTTCATTTGGGTTCTTGGATGAGGGTGATAGAAGAAGGCAATAGGTATTTAACTTATAGAGAGCTTGCTCATAAGCTGGTTGATTACGTAAAAGAAATGGGATATACCCATATTGAGCTTATGCCAGTCGCAGAGCATCCCTTTGATGGCTCCTGGGGATATCAGGTAACGGGATATTATGCCCCAACTAGTAGATTTGGTACTCCAGAAGATTTTATGTATTTTGTGGATTATTGTCATATTAATGGTATTGGTGTTTTATTAGATTGGGTTCCTGCCCATTTTCCTAAGGATGCCCATGGCTTGGCTAAATTTGACGGTACTGCCCTTTACGAACATTCAGATCCAAAACAGGGAGAACATCCTGATTGGGGCACCCTGATTTTTAATTTCGGCCGTTATGAAGTTAAATTATTTTTGATTGCAAATGCTCTCTTTTGGCTTGAAAAATATCATATAGACGGATTAAGGGTAGATGCTGTGGCTTCTATGCTTTATTTGGATTATGGCAAAACTGATGGTAACTGGATTCCAAATCAATTTGGCGGTCGTGAAAACTTGGAGGCAGTAGAATTTTTTAAGCATCTCAATTCGATTATTTATAAGGATTATCCAGGTATTATGATGATTGCAGAAGAATCTACAGCTTGGGCTAATGTATCAAGGCCTACCGATATAGGGGGATTGGGTTTTGGATTGAAGTGGAATATGGGATGGATGAATGATTTTCTAAGATATGTTTCTAAGGATCCCATCCATAGAAAACACCATCACAATGATTTAACTTTTGGACTTATATATGCATATACTGAGAATTTTATTTTGGTTCTTTCTCATGATGAGGTAGTTCACGGTAAGGGCTCTATGATTAATAAAATGCCTGGGGATTATTGGCAAAAGTTTGCTAATCTCAGAGTATCCTATGGATTCATGTATGGCCATCCAGGGAAAAAACTCCTATTTATGGGTGGGGAATTTGCCCAATTTGAAGAATGGAGTGAGGATAAAAGCCTTGATTGGCATTTGCTCCAATTCGATAAGCATAAAGAAATGCAAGAATACATCAAGGACTTAAACAACTTATATAATAAAGAGAGTGCTTTTTGGGAATATGATTTTAGTAGTGATGGTTTCGAATGGATCAATGGATTTGATGCCAATGCCAGTATGGTTTCATTTATTAGAAAAGGGAAAAATACTAAAGATACTCTGGTTTTTGTATGTAACTTTACCCCCGTACCTCATTATAAACATAGAATAGGTGTGCCTCAGAAAGGGAAATATAAAGAGATTTTTAATAGCGATTTTTCTAAATATGGGGGAAGTAATGTATTAAATAAAGAAAACATGGTATCAGATGTTAGGGAATGGGATGGAAGGGAACACAGTATCGAACTAAGGGTTCCNCCTTTAGGAATGACTATTTTAAAGAAAATAGAAGATTAATATTTTTAAATAAAAAAGCTGTTCACCTATTTAGGTGAACAGCTTATACAATTAAGCTAGTATGCAGTATAAATATATATGATGATGCTTAATTGAACAATTCCCAATAGGGGGACTAGTATATTAAACTTTAATTTTTTAGTCTTATGATTGAAGGTATACATGGCGATAAATGCCCCCAAGGGCCCAAAGAGTGACGAAAAAATAAGGGTTTTTTCTGAAATCCTCCATTCTTTTTTTTCAGCTTTAGTTTTATCTATTCCAAATATAATGTAAGATATAAAATTGGTTATCAATAAGGCAATAAAAAAATCCATTTTTAATCCCCTTTATTTGATATTTTTTGACAAGGTTCTTATTCTAATGTAATTATACATACTTGTTTTTTATATTACAACATATTTATGATACAATAGTGAAAAACGATTAGAAAGAGGGGTCGAAATAACTATAGATAAAAAATGGTGTGAAGAAATAAAAGAAGAGGAAGTAGGTATAAACATCCATAATGAAGGTTCCTTACATAGTCAGATTAAACGCTGGTATTCAAAAGAAAATGATAGATTTGAGGTAAAGGTAGAAAATTATATAATTGATATAATGAGGGGTAGAAAATTAATTGAGATTCAAACAGCAAACTTTGGAGCGATTAAAAATAAAATTAAAAACCTATGTACAAATTACCCTGTAAGGCTGGTTTACCCAATATATGAAGAAAAATGGATTTTAACTGTAGATGAAAATGGAAGAATATTAAGGAAAAGAAAATCGCCTAAAAAAGGAACCATATTTGATTTGTTCAATGAATTAATCCGCTGCCCCTGGTTGATTAACGAAAAAAATTTTTCCCTAGAAGTTTTATTTATTAAAGCAGAGGAAATAAGATGTCAAGATGGAAAAGGAAGCTGGAGAAGAAAGGGATTAAGTATTAAGGATAGGAAGCTATTAGATGTAAATCATTCCATCATTTTTAATAATAAAGAGGATTTTTTACCTCTTATCCACAAAGATATTCCACAACCTTTTACCAATAGAATGTTTTCGCAGTATCTAGATATTACTATTTCACAAGCCACTAGAGCAACTTATTGTTTTAAGAAAATGAAATGTATAAAAGAAGTAGGTAAAAAGGGAAATGCTATACTTTATAGTAAAGACCCCTTCTAAGATATCTTAGAAGGGGTCTTTACTATAAATGAATTTTTGAGCTTTATCTATATGTTTAAGCATCATTTCCCTAGAAGGTCCTCCGATAATATTTCGTTTGTTTACACATTCCTCTAAGGAAATGGCTTCAAATATATCTTTGTCAAAAACAGGGGAAATATTTTTATATTCTTCTAGACTCAGTTTTTCTAGGGCAGTTTTATTTTGGATGCAATATAAGACTAGTTTACCGACAACTTCATGGGCATCCCTAAAAGGTAGTCCTTTTTTAACAAGGTAATCGGCAGCATCCGTAGCATTTGTGAAGCCGCCACCGGCAGCACTATACATATTGTCTTTTAATATAGTCATGGTTTTTATCATAGATGTAAAGACGGGAAGGCACATTTTTATAGTATCAATAGCATCAAAAACCGCTTCCTTGTCTTCCTGCATATCTTTATTATATGCTAAAGGAAGAGATTTCATAGTAGTAAGAAGGCCCACTAGATTTCCGTATACCCGTCCTGTCTTGCCGCGGACCAATTCGGCAATATCAGGATTTTTCTTTTGGGGCATAATGCTGCTACCGGTAGAATAGGCATCATCTAACTCAATAAAATGGAATTCATGAGAACTCCAAAGGATGATTTCCTCAGAAAAACGACTAAGATGCATCATTATTAAGGAAATCCCATTTAATAATTCGACGCAAAAGTCTCTATCTGAAACCCCATCTAAACTATTGTATGTAACATCAGCAAACCCCAGTTCTTTTGCAACAAAGTATCTGTCAAGGGGGTAAGTAGTTGCCGCTAGAGCTCCGGAACCTAGGGGCAGGATATTTGTTCTATTATAAGTATCGTCTAGCCTTTCGTAATCTCTTTTTAACATTTCGAAATAAGCCATCAGATGATGGGCTAGGGTAATGGGCTGGGCCCTTTGAAGATGGGTATATCCCGGCATAATGGTTTCAATATGTATTGTAGCTATATCAACTAAAACCTTTTGGAGATTTAAAATCATATTTTGAATCTCTTTTATTTCATCCTTTACATACATTCGCATATCCAAGGCAACTTGATCATTTCTACTTCTCCCGGTATGAAGTTTTTTCCCGATGTCCCCAATCCTTGATATAAGGATTTTTTCTATGTTCATATGAATATCTTCAGCTTCAATATCAAACTCTATTTTTCCATCTTCAATATCCTTAAGTATGTTTTTTAATTCGGATTTGATTATTTCTGAATCCCCTAGGGGAATGACGTTTTGTTTTCCAAGCATAGAAACATGGGCTATGCTTCCTAGGATATCTTGTTTATATAACCTTTGATCAAAGGAAATGGAGGAGTTAAAGTCATCTGTCATCGTATTGGTTGCCTTATTAAACCTGCCGCCCCATAATTTCATTTTGTCACATCCTTTTATCTAGAGTATTAAAGATTAAATGTTTTTTTGTTTCATCATAGCCCTTACCTTGGAAGGAAGTCCATATAGGTTAATGAATCCTTCTGCATCTTTATGATCGTATAATTCGCCGGTAGTGAAGCTTGCAATAGATTCATTGTATAAGGAGTAGGGTGAGGTTGTTCCAGCAGGAATAATATTTCCTTTATATAGTTTTAATTTAACCTTGCCTGTTACCGTTTCCTGTGTAGAATCTACAAATGCAGCCAGTGCTTCGCGAAGGGGTGTAAACCATTCCCCGCTATAAACAAGGTCTGCATATTTTAATGCCACCTGTTGCTTGTAAGCGTAGGTTTGATGATCTAAACATAGATGTTCTAGCTCTTCGTGGGCGGCATATAGAATCACTCCACCGGGGGTTTCATACACGCCCCTTGATTTCATCCCAACTACGCGGTTTTCCACGATATCGGATACACCAATACCATTTTTTCCACCAATTTTATTAAGTTTAAACATCATATCAATAGGTGATAAGGTTTCCCCATTTAGTTTTACAGGAATCCCCTTTTCAAAGTCTAATTCTAGATAGGTAGGTTCATCAGGAGCCTGCTCCGGGGAAACGCCTAACTTGAGCAATTTATCGTAATCAGGCTCATGGTTCGGGTCTTCAAGCTCTAGACCTTCATGGCTTAGATGCCACATATTTTTATCACGGCTATAGCTTTCTTCCCTTGTCATTGGAACCTCTATGCCTCTTTTTTCAAGGTATTCTATTTCATCTTCTCGGGATTGGATATCCCATATTCTCCAAGGAGCAATGATTTTAAGTTGAGGAGCTAATGCTTTTATTGCTAGCTCAAAACGAACCTGGTCATTCCCTTTACCTGTGCAGCCATGGCAAATAGCTTCAGCTCCTTCTTCTAGTGCAATTTCAACGAATCTTTTTGCAATAAGGGGTCTTGCTATAGAAGTACCAAGATAGTATTTGGATTCATATACAGCCCCTGCTTTAACCATTGGGAAAACAAAGTCTTCCATAAATTCTTCTTTTACATCTTCAATATAGAGTTTGCTTGCCCCATTTTTTAAAGCCTTTTCTTCCATGCCGTCTAATTCTTTTCCTTGACCTACATCTACGCATACGGCGATTACTTCATAATCATAATTTTCTTTTAACCAATGTAGGATAACAGTTGTATCTAATCCACCGGAATATGCAAGAATAACTTTTTTACTCATAACAAAGCCTCCTATTTAATTAATGAATTTTTAATAATTATACACATTTTATATGATTTATGCAAGAGTATTTTAAAAAATACTTGCATAAACTTTCAGTGTAATGTATAATTATTAACATCATATTTGAAAAATGCATAACAAATTTTCTAAGGAGTGGTGATTATGCAAATAATTGATGGAGGAGTTACAAGCCCTAAAGGATTTAAGGCCGCAGGGAATTATATAGGAGTAAAAAAGAAGCGGAAGGATTTGTCAATAGTATATAGTGAACTTCCTGCAAAAGGAGCGGCTACTTTTACAACTAATGTAGTAAAAGCTGCCCCCGTAATCTGGAATCAAAGGATTATTAATAGTAAGGGAAACATACAAGCCATAGTTGTTAATAGTGGCAATGCTAATGCCTGCACAGGGGAACAAGGAATGATAGATACTAATTCTATGGCACAAACCACAGCAAACTGTCTAAACTTAAAAAAGGAAGAGGTTTTAGTTGCTTCAACTGGGGTCATCGGTGTGCCCCTACCGATGGATATTATTCATCCCGGGATTGAAAAAACAGTAACTATGTTAGCTTCATCTAGGGAAGCTTCTATGGAGGCCGCAGAGGCTATTATGACTACTGATACATTTTCAAAGGAAATCGCGGTAACTTTTAGTCTAGGGGATAAAATAGTCACTATTGCAGGCATGGCTAAAGGCTCGGGAATGATTCATCCTAATATGGCAACAATGCTTTCTTTTATAACTATGGATTTAAATATTTCTGGGGAGCTTTTGCAAAAGGCCCTAAGTGAAAGTATTGTAGATTCTTATAATATGATTTCCGTCGACGGAGATACCAGTACCAATGATATGGTTTTAGTCTTAGCTAATGGAGCCGCAGGAAATGACATTATAGATAAGGAAAACAGGGAGTATGAAATTTTTAAGAAAGTCTTTAATTATGTTAATACTTACTTAGCACAGCAGATAGTAAGGGATGGTGAAGGAGCGGGAAAATTTTTAGAGGTAAGTGTAAAGGGAGCAAAAACTAAAGAGGATGCCCGTATTCTTTCAAAATCAATTATAACTTCTAATCTAGTAAAAACCGCATTCTTTGGGGAAGATGCCAACTGGGGAAGGATTCTTTGTGCCATGGGCTATTCAGGGGTCAAATTCGACACCGGCAAGGTAACTATTCAGTTTGTTTCAGAAGGTGGAGATATTACATTAATTAAAGAGGGTATACCTTTGAAATTCAATGAAGAATTGGCTTTTGAAATTCTGCATGAAAAGGATATTAAAATTATAGCCTTCCTAGGAGAAGGCAACCAAGAAGCCACTGCTTGGGGATGTGATTTAAGTTATGAATATGTTCGCATTAATGGAGATTATAGAACGTAGGAAGGTGCTAAAATGAAAGAATGTATTGAAAAGGCAAAGGTATTGATAGAGGCTCTGCCCTATATAAAAGAGTTTTATGGTAAAACAGTTGTTATCAAATATGGCGGCAGTGCAATGATTGATGAAAAAATAAAAGAGACAGTGATGCAAGATATCATTTTAATGAAGCTCGTAGGAATAAACCCAGTAATCGTTCATGGAGGTGGGCCAGAAATAAATAATGCCCTAAAACAAATGGGCAAGCAATCCGAGTTTATAAATGGTCTTAGGATTACGGATAAGGAAACCATGGAAATAGTAGAAATGGTTTTATCAGGGAAAGTTAATAAAAATATAGTAAGCCATATCCAAAATCAGGGGATTAATGCTGTGGGGATTAGTGGTAAAGATGGGGCTACTTTAGAGTCTGAAAAAAGATTAGTTGATGATAAAGATGTGGGATTTGTAGGGGAAATTATTAATGTTAATACGAAGCTTATAACAACCTTAATACAGACAGACTTTATACCTGTAATCGCCCCAATTGGAATTGATAAAGAAGGAAATTCCTATAATATCAATGCCGATTATGCGGCAGTAGCTGTGGCAGGAGCCTTAAAAGCGCAAAAACTTGTATTTTTAACAGATGTAGAAGGAGTATTAAAGGATGTATCGGATAGTTCTAGTATTATATCTAGCCTCCTTGTAAGGGATGTAGATGAATATATTAAAGATGGCATCATCTCAGGGGGAATGATTCCTAAGGTGGAATGTTGTGTGGAAGGAGTAAAGAAAGGAGTAAAAACAGTACATATACTAGATGGCCGGGTTCAGCATTGTCTTCTTCTTGAAGTTTTCACCCAAAGAGGGGTAGGGACCATGATAGAGGAATAACCCAATCCTACTTTTATTAAAAAAGGACGAATATTCGTCCTTTTTTAAGTTTCATTTTTAGATGACAAGAAGCAGTTCATTTTAGTAAAATCGTCAGGGGTATCTTGAGGTGTGTTAGTTTTACTTGAATTATCCTTGGATGTTAGTTTGTCTCGAACTTGTTTGTTGCTGTTTATTGTTTTGTTAATATTTTCAGGAAAAAACTTCATCTCAGGCATAAAAATCCTCCACATATTATACAATGGTTTATTTTCAGTTGATGTATTATAATATATCCATATGTAGAGAAAATATTAGAAAGAATTTTATTATTAAGAGGAGCCCATAAATGAAAACAAGAGAAAAAGAAATCAAAAGAGCTTCATGGATTGGAATTATCGGTAACGGTATATTGGCGGTATTAAAAATATCATTTGGCCTTGTAGGGGGAAGTATGGCATTAGTGGGGGATGGGATTGACTCCTCCACAGATGTTGTTACTAGTTTTATAATATTATTTGCCGCAAAGATAATGTCAAAGCCACCGGATAGGGAACACCCCTATGGACATCATAGGGCAGAGACCATCGCAACTACTATACTTGCATTTGTGATATTTTTTGCGGGGGCACAATTATTTATTAGCAGTGTATCTAATATGTTGGTTAAAAAAGAAACGGATATACCTTCAAGTATTTCAATATATATAGTGGTAATATCCATTATTGGTAAAATGTTTTTAGCATTTTATCAGAAAAAGGCTGGGGTAAAGACCCAAAGTTCAATGCTTATTGCCAATGGCAAGAATATGCGCAATGATATCATTATTTCCAGTGGTGTACTTATTGGATTGGTATTTACATTTATACTTGGATTGCCTATTTTTGACTCTATCGCTGCGTTTATCATAAGTTTATGGATTATAAAAGCATCCTACGATATTGTTATAGAAACAAATATGGAGCTAATGGATGGTGTGCAGGACACGACCATATATCAAGATATATTTAAAGCCATTGAATATATAAAAGAAGCCTATAATCCTCATCGAACAAGGGTAAGGAAACTATCTAATCTTTATATTATCGATACGGATATTGAAGTAGATGGGAACCTTAATGTATCAGAAGCTCATAAGATTGCCATGGCCGTAGAAAAAAGCATAAAAGAAAACGTACAGGATGTTTATGATGTCATAGTCCACGTGGAACCCTTAGGAAATGTGGAGCATAATGAAAGTTTTGGGCTAACGGAAGATATGTTAGACTAAAACGGGAGGATAAGGAAATATTACATATAAAACACAATTATAATTCTTATAGAATATAATACCATGAGATTATAATTGTGGGAGTTGATTATATATGTTAAGATTTCCCAAGACCATTTATACAGTAAGACCTGGGGATTCACTTTACCAAATTGCGAGAATGTACGGCCTTAGTGTGCAGGAAATAATAAATATAAATGGAATTGTAGGAAACACCATTTATCCAGGACAAAGATTAATAATCCCCATAGGGATTTATAGTGTACAGTCAGGGGATAGCCTTTATAAGTTGGCACAAAAATTTAATACAACCATAGAAAGTTTTATGGTTTTAAATAATCTAACCAGTACTTTCCTTAGGATAGGCCAAAGATTACAGGTTCCGCAATACTCTGAAGCCACCATAAATGTGGATATGGCAAATATAAGAAAAGGACCAGGAACCAATTTTCCTATTATAACAGTCATGGTAAGGGGAGCAAAATTGCCTGTCAGTAATTCTAGTGGCAACTGGTATGAAGTAGAATTATTCGATGGCACGAGGGGATGGATATCAAAAAGCATTGTTGAATTTAATGTTTATGGTTCCAATTTACCTATAACAACCATCTTAGGTTTTTATACCCTAGAAGAAGGGCCTACTCTGCCTAGTTCCTATGAATCTTTTATTAATAATACGGGAGAAATATCGGAACTTGGATTATTTATGTTTAGGATAGATGCTAATAACCCGACAGAAATTGAAAAGTTTGGGGAATTTACTAATGAGTATGCAGAAAACTTAGTTAGAATTGCCCATGAAAACAATATTAAAATACTTCCAGTAATTCATAATTTACTTTATAGAAGGGGAGATGTGACTGTATCTAAGGATACAGTAAAAGCAATGGTTGCAACTCCACAAACTAGAGCAGCATTTATACAAAATGTTGTCGAATTAATTGAGGGCTATGGTTTTGATGGAGTAAATATGGATATCGAGGATGTGTATTTAGAGGATAGTACAAGATTGTCTGCATTTTATACAGAATTGGGGCGGGCATTACATCAAAGAGGCTATTTTCTTTCTGCCTCCGTGCCTTCAAGAGTAAGTGATAGGCCATTTAATCCATTCTCCGATCCTTTTCAGTATGCCCCTATTGGAGCAGCTGTGGACGAATTTGTTGTTATGCTATATAATGAACACGGCTGGCCAGGTAGTGGACCCGGGCCCGTTGTCTCAATAGGATGGATGGATAGAGTCCTAAAATATACCATGACAAAAATGCCAAGGGATAAAATAGTGGCGGCTGTATCTGTATTCGGTTTTGATTTTAACCTTACAACAGGAAGGAATACCTATGTTACCCACTCGATGGCTGTAAATAGGGCAAGGCAGTACAATGCAGAGATAATATTTGATGAGGCAACCCAAACCCCTATGTACTCATATACCGATGCCCAGGGGAACAAACATGAAGTTTGGTTTGAAGATGATAGAAGTATTAAGGCTAAGGTTCAAAGGGCCTGGGATTTAGGAATCAAAGGCATAGCCCTTTGGAGACTGGGAATGGAAGATCCAAAAATGTGGACCATGTTAAGAAATGAAGTTGTAGTCAGAAAATAAATATTATCATAAAACTAAAAGCCGCTTAATTAAGCGGCTTTTAGTGATGGTGACAATTGCAATTATGTTCTTCATCGAAAAAACCATAGTTATCCATTAAATCTCCAATTTTAATTAAAAGTAGTGCTTTTCTTTCCATGGTAGAACACATTCGAATAGAGGATACTAGGTAATTCATAAACTCTTCTTCATCCATAGCAACGGGAAGGATACTTAAAAAATGCTGCATTCTTGCCTTTCTAAGGGGATTGGGCATGACGGAAAGATTTTTATTTATGAAATCTTCTAATTTTGTTATGTAGGAATTAAGGTTTTTATTCTCTGTAATAGAGGAATTTGCTTTTTTTTCGTAGCTAAAAAGATCCGATAAATCCAAATGCATATAGTACAAAATTAACTCGTAGTTTTCAAGCTGACCTAGTAATTCGGAGCCAAAGTCTAAGTCATTGTCGTATTTACTAAGGAATCCTATGATTTTATCATAATTATCTTGTGACTTTTTTTCAAGAGCCTCTAAATGTTGAGTTAATAATTCCGGTAGTGTTTCTAGCAATATTTCCCTTTCTTGTGGATTTGTTGACCAATCAAGGACGGAATGTACAGATAAGTAGAAGTCTTTATAAGCCACATGTTTAGCATAGAACCCTTCCATACGAATATTTTCTAACATCATTAAAATAGATAGGCAATTATAAATATCAAAGGTTAAAGATAATAAATGCATCATATTTGATAAATTAGTCCCAATATCTTCAGTTTCATCCCAAAGTTTTTGTAACTGGTTCTCTGTAAGGGAAAACATGTCTTTATTTATAATGTCATTTATAGAGGATGCAACCCCGGGTAAAAAGTCCTCATAACCCTCTACACTAGAGCCTATGAACTGCTGTTTGAGTATAGAGAAAAAATACTCTAAAGATTCGTCAGAATAATCCAGTTCAATAAGCTTTATAGATTTTGTAATATAATCAAAGTAATTATCCTTTGTCATTCTGAGGGGAATATGTTTGATAATTTCTTTTATTTTAGTGTTTTTATCTATCTTGTTGCTCTTAAATACAAAATCGTGGCATTCCTGAAAAAACTGGTTGTAATCTAAATCAAAAAGTTCCTCTTTTTTAAACTGCTTAAGTTGATATGCTTCTTCTATTAGGAAAGAAAGGGTATTAAATTCTATGGTATATCCATATGCAATCCTAAACAATTGTGAAATAAGATTTTTATACCTAAGTAAATCCTTAGTCCTATCCACCTTTTGCCCACTGTTTTCTTCCAAAACATCATTTAGATTTAGAAGGGTGTCCTTTAGATATTCAATCATTTCCCCCAGTTCTTTATGGGTATCATCTATGGTTAAAAATAGTGGATTATGATATAATTCTAAGATTGATTTGAAAGATTTAAGAAAAGTTAGGGGTATATTGATTTCCAAAGAATTATTTAATTCGAATTCTAATAAATTAATTGGGTTGCTCAAAAAAATTCTCCTTTCAATAAAAGAATACAAAACTTGACTCTTATTTTAGCATAGAATCTAATGAAGATATAGCCCTAACCAAAAATGTTTTTGGCTCTATGGGGGTATCCCCAAGCTTGTTTTGGTTTAGCTTTTATTATAGGATTAAATAGACTTTATGATTATTTAAGGTGGGATTACAGATGATACAAATAATAATTGCAATGTTAATATGGGGAAGTATAGGGGTCTTTATTCAATATATTCATTTGCCTTCGATAGAAACTGCTTTTTTAAGGGCAGTCATAGCATCGGCATTTTTATTTGTATATACAGTTTATAGTAAAAAAGCACGGCTACATAAAATCAAAGAAAATATTATCCCTTTAGTAGTTGCAGGAATTGCGATGGGATTTAATTGGATTTTTTTATTTCAAGCTTATCATTATACAAGCATTGCCAACTCGACCATGAGTTATTATTTTGCTCCTATCATCATTATACTTTTATCCCCCCTAATATTAAAAGAAAGGCTTACAATCCTAAAAATAATATCAAGCTTAGGAGCATTGATAGGTTTATTTATCATTATGTATTATTCATCGGGAAATACGGTAGAAGGGACTAATGATAAATTGGGGATTATGTATGGCCTTTTAGCTGCTGCTCTATATGCTACGGTTGTATTATTAAGTAAGTACACAAAAGATGTATCAGGTATTGAAATGACCTTAATTGAAATAGCTTCAGCTGCAGTTGTTCTACTTCCCTTCGTATTGATGAGAAATGAACTCCATATCAAAGACATGACCAGTGGCATATTTGTTTTAATTATAGGGATAGTTCATACAGGAATTGCCTACGTCATATACTTTACTGGGGTTAGGCAAATTAATGCCCAAGGGGCAGCCATCCTAAGTTATATAGACCCCTTATCTGCGATAGTTTTTAGCATAGCATTGTTAGGGGAACCACTTAAATTGCCGCAAATAGCAGGAGGCATACTAATCTTCGGATTTACACTTATAGGACAAATATCCAGATCAAAAAAGTAGGGAATTTATTTCCCTGCTTTTCTTGTGGCCACTGATTTAAAATGGTAGAAATTATAATAAGGCTTAAGATATAAGAGGCTTACTTAGACTCTTTTATAATTATACATGGTATTAATATTCAAATGAATAATTACCCTATAATCATTGCATAAAATATCATTTAGATGTATAATTATAAAAATAAGAATAAGTAAAAAGATTAGGGGGAGATAGGTATGTTACAGGATAAATGGGTAGAACGAGGGAAAAATGTGATTATGAATACTTATAACCGTTTTCCGATTACATTAACTGAAGGTAAGGGAGTCTATGCAAAGGATACGAATGGAAAAAGATATTTGGATTTCGTATCCGGAATAGCTGTTAATGCATTAGGATATGGAAATAAAGCCATGGGTGAAGCTTTAGCCAGCCAAGTTAACAAGATGATGCATTGCTCTAACCTTTATTGGAATATCCCTGGAATTGAAGCAGCTGAGATGTTAATTAATAATAGTGTTTTTGATAAAGTATTTTTTTGCAATAGTGGAGCTGAAGCTATAGAAGGTTCACTAAAGTTGGCAAGAAAATATGGAAGAAAGGTCCGTGGAGAAGGGTGCTATGAGATTATAACTATGAAGCAATCCTTTCATGGGAGGACTTTAGGAGCTATTACTGCCACAGGTCAGCCAAAATACCAAAAAGACTTAAACCCTCTTTTAGACGGTGTTTTATATGCTCAGTACAATGACTTCGAATCTATAAAAGAACTAGTAAGTGATAAAACCTGTGCAATACTCCTTGAACCGATTCAAGGGGAAGGGGGAATATACCCAGCCCAAAAAGAATTTTTAGCAAAAATAAGAAAGCTTTGTGATGAAACGGATATTCTCCTTATGTACGATGAGGTTCAGTGTGGTATAGGGCGTACAGGTCACTTATTTGCTTATGAAGCCTATGATATAGCTCCTGATGTAATAGCTTTAGCCAAAGGTTTAGGAGGGGGATTTCCTATAGGAGCTATGATGAGCGTTAAAAAATGTTCTGATACATTTATTCCTGGAGATCATGCTTCAACCTTCGGGGGGAATCATATGGCTACAACTGCGGCAAAGGTAGTTTTAGATACTTTATTAAATGACAATTTATTAGCGAATGTTAAAAAACAAGGGAATTACCTTAAGGAACAACTTAATATTTTAAAGGAAAAATATGATGTTGTTAAAGATATAAGAGGAATTGGGTTAATGCAGGGCATAGAACTATCCATTCCTATAGGAAATCTTATTAAGGCCTGTATGGATAAAGGTCTATTACTTGTCGGGGCTGGTCCCAATGTTATTAGATTTGTTCCACCCCTGATTATAGAAGAAGAGGATATAAAAAAAGCAATACTCATATTAGAAGAGGCTATAAGGGAGGTATAGTATGAAGGCAAACATACTATTAGAAGATGGAACAATCCTTACCGGTCAGGCATTTGGTGATAATAAAACTGTATTTGGGGAGATTGTTTTTAATACATCTATGACAGGATATCAAGAAACTCTCACAGATCCTTCTTATGCAGGGCAGATTTTAGTTATGGCATATCCCTTAATAGGCAATTATGGAGTGAATATAGAGGATGTAGAATCAGATAGGATACAGGTAGGAGGCTTAATTGTTAAAGAATACTCTAGGTATGAAAGTAATTGGAAGAGTCAAGGGAAGTTGTCTAATTATCTAAAAAATCATGGGGTATTTGCTATCTCAGGTATTGATACAAGGATGCTGACCAAAAAAATCAGAAATCAAGGAGTTATGAAATGTGTTTTAACAACTAAAGAAATTACGCAAGATTTAAAAGGACAATTAGAAAAATACACCCCCCCAAACAATCTAGTAGCCAATATTTCAACAAAGGAAATAAAAGAAGTAAAAGGAGAGGGAAAACATATAGGAATAGTGGACCTAGGGCTAAAAAAGGGGATGGTCAAACAAGTACAAAACATGGGATGTTCGGTTACTATTTTTCCTTGGGATATTACTTATACGAAATTACTTTCCTATAATCTCGATGCACTCTTATTTTCAAATGGTCCGGGCAACCCTAAAGATATAAAAAATACAATTTATACTGCAGAAAAGCTAATAGGAAAGTTGCCATTATTTGGCATATGCCTAGGTAATCAAGTCCTAGCTTTAGCACTAGGGGGAGATACCTATAAAATGAAATTCGGGCATAGGGGGGCAAACTACCCTGTGCTGGATTTGAGGACCAACAAGGTTATGATTACTTCTCAAAGCCATGGCTATACCGTAAGTGATAAGGACAATAAGGAATTAGAAATCACCCATATTAACGTTAATGATTTTACTGTAGAAGGTTTTTGTAATAACAAGTTAAATATTCATGCAGTGCAGTTCCAGNCAGAAGCGGGTCCGGGGCCCAATGATGCCAGTATACTCTTTAGAGAATGGATAAATTTACTCGATAAGGGGGAAGAAGATGCCCAAGAATATTGAACTTAAAAAAGTAATGGTAATTGGTTCAGGTCCAATTATAATAGGTCAGGCTGCAGAATTTGATTACGCAGGAACCCAGGCCTGTAAGGCATTAAAAGAAGAAAACATAAAGGTTATATTAGTAAATAGTAATCCCGCCACAATTATGACCGATGAGAATATGGCAGATAAAGTATATATACAACCTTTAGATGTAGAAGCATTTTCTTATATAATAAAAAAAGAAAGACCGGATGGACTTCTTCCTACATTAGGCGGTCAGACAGGATTAAATCTTGCGGTGGAACTAAAAGAGGCAGGAATATTGGATCAATACAGTGTAAAATTATTGGGGACTTCCTTAGAAGCAATTCAAAACGCAGAGGATAGGAAGAAGTTCAAAAAATTAATGACAAAAATCAATGAGCCTATTCCTAAAAGCAAGATTGTATCTTCTATGGAAGAAGGGATTGAATTTGCTAAGGAAATAGGATTCCCTATTATTGTAAGACCTGCATATACCCTAGGTGGAACCGGTGGTGGAATCGCCAATACTATAGAGGAACTAGAAAAAATACTTCATAGCGGCTTGATTTATAGTAGAATTCATCAGGTGCTCTTAGAACAAAGCGTTGCTGGTTGGAAGGAAATCGAATACGAAGTTTTGAGGGATAGCAATGATACTTGTATTATTATATGTAATATGGAAAATCTTGATCCCGTAGGGATACACACAGGAGATAGTATTGTTGTTGCCCCTTCTCAGACCCTAAGAAAAGAAGAAGTATATATGCTTAAAAATTCTGCTATCAAAATAATAAGGGCCCTTAAAATAGAGGGAGGATGTAATGTGCAATTTGCTCTTAATCCCCTTAGCATGGAATATGTAGTCATAGAAGTTAATCCTAGGGTAAGTCGTTCTTCGGCTCTAGCTTCTAAGGCTTCTGGATATCCTATTGCAAAGATCTCTGCAAAGATAGCTATTGGGCTACATCTTCATGAGATACCAAATTATGTTACAGGTAAAACCAAGGCCTCTTTTGAACCTGCCATGGATTATATAGTAACTAAGATTCCAAAATGGCCCTTTGATAAATTTGGATATGCCGATAGATTGTTGGGAACCCAAATGAAAGCAACAGGGGAAGTTATGGCCATTGATAGGAATTTTGAAAGTTCGTTTTTAAAAGCAGTGATTTCCCTTGAAGGAAAAGGTACGGGTCTAAGAAAAAAAGGTTTAAGTTCAAAAACCGACTTTGAAATTCTAAACAAACTCAGCATAGCTGACGATCAGAGGATTTTTGTAGTGGCTGAANCCTTAAGAAGAGATATGGGTATAGATATTGTTTACAATATTACTAAGATTGATAAATGGTTTTTATATAAGATAAATCATATAGTCGAAATTGAAAAAAGACTTCAAAATGAACCTTTTACTGTAGAGTTATTAAAAGAAGCAGAAGAAATGGGTTTTACCGATATCGAGATTCAGGATTTATCCAAACAGCCTCTTTCCATGTTGGATACCTTAAGAAGAGCCCACAATATGTATCCGGTTTATAAAATGGTAGACACTTGTGGAGGGGAATTTGAATCTAATACCCCTTACTATTATTCCACCTACGAACAGGAAGACGAAAATATAATAAGCAAAAAAGAAAAAATTATTGTTATAGGTTCGGGGCCCATTAGAATAGGACAGGGTATCGAATTTGACTATTGTTCCGTTCATGCAGTTTGGGGAATAGAAGAGGCAGGATATCAATCAATAATTATTAACAATAATCCAGAAACCGTAAGTACAGATTTTGATACGGCAGGGAAACTTTATTTTGAACCCCTATTTATCGAGGATGTATATAACGTTATAAGAAAAGAAATGCCAAAGGGTGTTATTGTTCAATTTGGGGGGCAAACAGCAATCAATCTAGCCCCCAAATTATTAAAACGGGGGGTACAAATACTAGGTACTTCTGTAGACTCTATTGACGTGGCAGAAGATAGAAAATTATTTGAACAGCTACTTCGGGAACTAGATATTCCTCAACCTAAGGGCTATGCTGTAATCAATATGGAAGAAGCAATAAAAGTAGCAAAAAAGATTGGATATCCCGTGTTAGTAAGGCCTTCCTATGTTATTGGAGGAAGGGCAATGCAGGTGGTATATTCCGAAAGCGAGTTAAGAGGATATGTAAAAGAAGCAGCCTCCCTCTCAACGGAACACCCTATTTTAATAGATGAATATATAGAAGGAAAAGAAGTAGAAGTTGATGCGATTTCTGATAGAGAAGATATATTAATACCGGGTATTATGGAACATGTTGAAAGAACGGGGGTTCATTCAGGGGATAGCATTTGTGTCTACCCACCTCAGAATCTTTCACAAAATATAATCAAGATCATAACCCAATATACTAAAAAAATAGCTAAGGCATTGCAAGTAATAGGACTTATGAACATTCAGTTTGTCGTAAAAGATGAAAAAGTATATGTAATAGAAGTTAATCCGAGGGCCTCAAGGACTGTACCCATCTTAAGCAAGGCAACAAAAATCCCTATGGTAAATGTTGCAGTAAAAGTTATCTTAGGAGAAAGATTAAAGGAACTTGGATTTGGAGTAGGATTATATAAAAATAATAATCTTGTAGCTGTAAAGGCTCCTGTATTTTCATTTCAAAAACTCAATAATGTTGATGTGGCCTTAACTCCAGAGATGAAGTCCACAGGTGAAGTTTTGGGAGTAGATTCTAGTTATGAAAAGGCCTTGATAAAGGCATTCAAAGGGGCAGGTTATACCTTCCCAGATGGGGGGAATGTATTCGTATCTCTAAATGAGAAGGATAAAAAAGAGGCATTTGAAATTTTAGAAACCTTAAAAGGATTGGGATTTGAGCTTGCAGGAAGTGAAGGGACAGCAAGGTATTTCTCAGAGAAAGGGTTAAAAATAAAAGTCCTTTCACTGAATAAATTTGATGAAATTTATAATGCAATGAAAAACAAAACTATAACTATGGTCATTAACACACCTACATTAGGTAAAAATCCAAATAAAAATGGATTCAAGATTAGAAATGCTGCCCAACAAATAAATATCCCTTGTTTTACATCCTTAGATACGGTAGGAGCATATATTAAGGCTTATAAAACATATAATGAAAAACAGTTCCTAACATATGAAACAATGAATTATTACATATAAAGATAGGAGGATTTCTATGGGAATGAACTTAAGAGGGAGAAGTCTTTTAACCCTAAAGGACCTTACCCCTGCAGAAATAAAATATTTATTAGATTTAGCAGAGGATTTAAAAAGAAAAAAACGAATGGGCATACAAGGAAATCTTTTAAAAGGTAAAAATATTGCCCTCATTTTTGAAAAGCCTTCTACACGAACAAGATGTGCTTTTACAATAGGTTGTATTGATGAAGGGGCCCATCCTGAATATTTAGGAAAAGATGATATTCAATTAGGCCATAAGGAATCTGTAGAAGATACGGCAAGGGTATTGGGTAGACTGTTTGATGGAATACAGTTTAGAGGATTTGAACAAAAAACTGTGGAAAAACTTGCAAAATACAGTGGAGTACCAGTTTGGAATGGTTTAACCGATAGGTATCATCCTACACAAATTCTTGCGGATTTTTTAACTGTTAAAGAGAAATTTGGATATTTAAAAGGAATTCGTTTTGTATATGTTGGAGATGGGAGAAATAATATGGGAAACAGTTTAATGATAGGCGCATCTAAAATGGGTATGGATTTTGTCATAGCCGCACCAAAAAGCCTATGGCCTGAAGAGTTGCTTATTGAAGAATGCAAAGACTTTGCAAAGGAATCTGGAGGTAAAATCACCATTACAGAAGATGTTGATTTTGCTGTATTAGGGGCCGATGTTATTTATACCGATGTTTGGTGTTCCATGGGTGAAGAAGAAAAGGGAAAGGAACGCATTGAGCTATTAAAGCCTTACCAAGTCAATGGGACATTGATGAATAAAACTAAAAAAGAAGAAACATTATTTATGCATTGTCTTCCAGCAGTTAAAGGTAATGAGGTAACTGAAGAAGTGTTTGAGGGAAAGGCTTCAGTAGTTTTTGATGAAGCGGAAAATAGAATGCACACCATTAAAGCGGTTATGGTTGCCACATTGGCTTAGCATAATTGGAAAATTATAATTAATAATACATTGACGAATTTTATGTTTTTAGATATAATTTTTAGAAAAGATTGTTAGCAAAATATCAAGTAATTTTGTAAAAACATCTTCAATATTAGGAGGGGTAAAATGAATAGAGTGTTTAATTTTTCAGCAGGGCCTTCAATGTTGCCTTTAGAAGCTTTAAAAAGGGCACAGGAGGAATTGGTTTGTTATAAAGATGCAGGAATGTCAGTAATGGAAATGAGCCACCGTTCAAAAGCTTATGAAGCTATTATTAATGAAGCTGAAGCGGTACTTAGGGATATTATGAACATTCCTCAAAATTACAAGGTTCTGTTCTTGCAGGGGGGAGCTTCTAGTCAATTTGCCATGGTTCCCCTAAATCTTTTTAGGAAGAGTAAAAAAGCAGATTATGTAAATACAGGGATGTGGTCTAAGAAAGCTATAGCTGAAGCAAAAAGATATGGAACTATAAATGTAGTTGCAACTTCTGAAGATTCAACCTTTAATTATATTCCAGAGTTAGATAAAAATACTTTTTCACTGGATGCAGATTATTTTTACATAACAACCAATAATACAATTTATGGAACAAGGTATACTGACTTACCTGATACAGGAAATATTCCTTTGGTTGCAGATATGTCATCAAATATTTTATCAGAAGTATACGATATAAATAAATTTGGAATAATTTTTGCAGGAGCACAAAAGAACATGGGACCTGCAGGTCTTACTGTTGTTATTATTCGTGAGGATTTAATTGGTCATGCTATGGATATTACTCCTACCATGTTCAATTATCAAACCCATGCGGATAATGCTTCAATGTTTAATACACCGCCTACATATAGTATTTATATTGCAAAACTGGTTTTTGAGTGGGTTAAAGCAATGGGCGGCGTATCAGCTATGGAAAAAATAAATGAAGAAAAAGCTGGACTTATTTATGAGTTACTAGATAATTCTAACTTTTACAGAGGAACAGTTGTTCCTAAGGACCGCTCCTTAATGAATATACCTTTTGTAACCCATTCCGATGAATTAGATGCAAAATTTGTAAAAGAGGCTACTAAAAAAGGTTTAGTTAATTTAAAAGGTCATAGAAGTGTTGGAGGAATGCGTGCAAGTATTTATAATGCTATGCCCATAGAAGGAGTTAAGGCTTTAGTTGATTTTATGAAAACATTTGAAATGGAAAATCGATAGGGGGAGCAAGATGTTTAAAATAAAGACTTTAAATAATATAGCAGAAGTGGGGTTAGAACTGTTACCTAAGGATACCTATGAAGTTTCTACCGAGGGTAATAACCCTGATGGGATTTTAGTTAGAAGTGCTAAAATGCATGATATGGAATTACCTGCTTCACTTAAAGCAATAGCAAGGGCAGGGGCAGGGGTTAATAATATTCCTGTGGATATTTGCTCAGAAAAAGGCATAGTTGTATTTAATACTCCAGGAGCTAACGCCAATGGAGTTAAGGAATTAGCATTAGCGGGGCTTCTTATTTCATCTAGGAAGATTGTTGATGGGATTAATTGGACCAAAAGTTTAAAGGGCAAAAACGATGAAGTACCCAAGTTAGTGGAAAAGGGCAAGGGAGGATTTGCAGGTCCCGAATTATTAGGTAAAAAGTTAGGAGTAATAGGTTTAGGAGCTATTGGGGTATTAGTAGCCAATGCGGCAAAATCCCTGGGAATGGATGTGCAAGGATATGACCCATATATTTCTATAGATGCAGCATGGGGGTTATCTAGGTCAGTCCATAGAGCTTGCAGTCTTGATACTTTACTCTCTGAGTGTGATTACATTACAATTCATGTACCTTTAATGGATGCAACAAAATATATGCTTAATAAAGAAACTTTTGCTCTTATGAAAAGGGGAGTAAGACTCTTAAATTTCTCTAGAGGAGAATTGGTTAATAATGCTGATTTAAAAGAAGCTATTAAGGAAGGTATAGTATCTTGCTATGTTACGGATTTCCCATCAGAAGATTTGATAGACATAGAGAATATTATCACTATTCCTCACCTAGGAGCTTCCACTCCAGAATCTGAAGATAACTGCGCAATTATGGCGGCGAAACAGATGAAAAATTATCTAGAACATGGAAACATTAAAAATTCGGTTAATTTCCCAGATTGTGAAATGCCCCGATCAACTAATAATCGTACGGTTGTAGCCCATAAAAATGTTCCCAATATGGTAGGACAGGTGACTACTACCCTTGCAAATGCTGGGGTAAATATTATGGACATGATGAATAAGAGTAAAAAAGATTGGGCGTATACTATGATTGATTCTGATAAAAAGGTATCAGATGAAATTGTAGAAAAATTAAAAGCAATAAATGGAATTCTTTCTGTTAGAACATTATAAAATATAATAGTAACTATAAAAAACAGCAGAATTGATAGGGTATTCAATCTGCTGTTTTTAAAAAGTAATATTAGGAGGTTAATAAATGGAAAATGAAAAAACAGGCTTTTTTTCGAAGATTTTAAAGAGTATAACTGACTTTAAAATGTATCCTTTAATAATTAAGGAATCTGTTGGAAGGGCTATAGGTTATTTGGTACTTCTTTCCCTAATTATTGGTCTACTAGGATGTATTAAACCTATTTACTTAACAAATAAAGTTATCGATATGGCTGTAAAAACCTTTGAATCAGAAATACCTTATTTCAATCTAAGCAATGGGGAATTAACCGTAGAGGATGAAATGCCTATGGTCTTTGAACAAGGCAGTCAGATTATAATAATTGATACTACAAATCAAATTGATAAAGGGATACTTAATGATTATTATCAAGGATTTATTCTGTACAAAAACAGTATGATTAACAAACAAGGGCCTCAATATCAGGAGATAAAGTATACAGATTTGGGGAATTTAGAATTTGATAGAGATTCTATAAAGGCTTTTATGCCTAAATTAAAGTATATAATCATTCCTATTATTATTGTTTTTGTAATACTAGGAGCTGTATTGGGGAAATTATTTAGTTCTCTTATAGTAAGCATATTAGGGCTTATAGTAAATGCAATAAGCAAAGGAAATCTTAAATATGATGGTATTTATAAGATAGGAATTTATTCCCTGACCCTACCTTCAATCATAAAACTAGTTATAAAACAAATCCCAATCCGTATACCATTCTTTGGGATGATGTTTTTCTTCGCTTATTATGCAATAATTATCATATATATCTATAAAGCAATCATAGAAGTAAAGACAGAAAGTCTTTAATATTAAAGAAGAGGTGTAATAGAAGCCGGTACATTTATCATATTTTCTATTACATCTTTTATTTTTTTGACTCCTTTTTCAATCTGTTCCTCATCCACAGCCGCAAAACTAATTCTTATGGAGGAAAATGAATCCTGTGTAATGGAAAATAAAGAACCGGGAGTAAGAATAACATCTCTTGATAGTAACAAGTCACATAGGGAACTTACAGAGATTTCTTCCTTGAATTTAACCCATATACTTAATCCACCTTGGGGAGGAGTATAAGTCATATAATCCTTTAGGTAATTATCCAAAGAGTTAGTTAGGGTGTTATATCTTTTTTCATAAATATCGCATATTTTTCCAATATGTTTTTTCCATAGTTCTTTTCTAAGGTATAAATCAAAAACCCTTTGGATAAAACTAGAGGTTGAAATATCGGTTGTATGTTTAGCGGATAGGATATAATCTAATAGTGTTTTAGGAACAACCAAAAAACCCAAACGTAACCCCGGCATTAGGATTTTCGAAAAACTTTTAATATAGATAACCCGATTTCTATGGTCCAAAGCCTTTAGGGGGATATTAGGCTGTTTTGAGTAATTTAAATCACTTAAATAATCGTCCTCGATGATATAGATATTATATTTTTCAGCCAAATCTAGGATAATTCGTTTCTTTTTTAATGAATAAGAATATCCTGTAGGATTTTGATAATAAGGCATTATATATATAAATTTAGGGTGATAAAGTTTTAGATAGTCTTCTAGGATAGAAGTATCCATTCCATCGGATTCTAAAGGCACCTCTACTATCCGCGCTCCACGACTTTGAAAAGCAGCAATAGCCCCATGATAAGTTGGTTTTTCAACAAATAAGGTATCTCCAAATTGTAGCAATGCCTTAGAGAGTATATCTATACCTTGTTGTGCCCCTGAAATTATTTGGATTTTATCTTGGGTAGCGTGTATTCCATAGTTCTCCAGATAATCCCCTATAGCTTCCCGGAGTCTATCATATCCTTGACTTTCTTGGTAACTAAATGCATCTCCCCTATCCCTATCAAGGACTTCATTTAACACTAATTTAAAATCATCCACGGGAAACATATCGGTGGTAGGAGAAATACTAGCAAAATTAATAGTATTTTTAGTCATAGTAATCTGTTTTAATTGAATATCCTTATTGGGTTCTTGAATAATAGGAGAGGATAATGCCTCTAAAGGAAGGGGAGAAACATAAGTGCCGCTCCCCATCTGGGCATATACTATTCCCTTGTTTTCTAAATATTTATATGCATTAACCACGGTTACATTATTAATTTTAAGCTGTGATGCAAGCTTACGGATAGTAGGAAGTTTCATATTGGGCTTTAAGATGCCATTTTGAATAAATTCATATAAAGCATCCCCTAGTTGTTGATAAAGAGGGGTCTTTCTATTTTTATCTAACTGTATCGATACAAAATGATTCATTTTATAAAATCCTCCCTTAGTCATTGATTTAACCTATTATATAAGTATAATGATTATAATGTAAAGATACTCTTTTATGTAAGGATGCTAAAGTGTATCGATACAATATTTTATCATACTAAATATCAAATGTCTATTTCCAAGACATAGGAGGAGAAAAAATGAATACACAATGTGAAACAAAAAACGACCTAGCCCAAATGTTAAAGGGCGGAGTAATAATGGATGTAATCAATAAGGAACAGGCTCTTATTGCACAGGAAGCGGGGGCAGTGGCAGTTATGGCCCTAGAACGAGTTCCAGCAGATATTAGAAAACAGGGTGGCGTAGCAAGAATGTCAGATCCCAAGCTCATAAAGGAAATTAAAGGAGCAGTAGATATACCAGTTATGGCTAAATGCAGAATAGGACATATTGTAGAGGCGCAAATTTTAGAGGCCTTAGAGATTGATTATATAGATGAGAGCGAGGTCCTAACTCCCGCAGATAATCAATATCATATAGATAAAAAAACTTTCCAGACCCCTTTCGTATGTGGTGCAAGGAATTTAGGGGAAGCCTTAAGAAGAATAGGAGAAGGCGCTCTGATGATTAGGACTAAAGGAGAAGCAGGAACGGGAGATGTAGTTCAGGCAGTAAAGCATATGAGAACTATGATGTCTCAAATAAGAAAACTTAAAACTATGGCAAGGGAAGAAAGAATGACCTTTGCAAAGGAATTAGGTGCACCCTATCACTTGATTGAACAGGTAGCGGAATTAGGAAGCCTTCCTGTGGTTAACTTTGCAGCTGGAGGAGTAGCAACCCCTGCAGACGCGGCGCTTATGATGCAGTTAGGAAGCGATGGTGTATTTGTAGGTTCTGGGATATTTAAATCAGGGGACCCAGCAAAAAGGGCAAAAGCCATTGTGAAAGCAGTAAAACATTTTAATGAACCCCAAATATTAGCTAAGGTATCAGAGGATTTAGGAGAAGCCATGGTTGGAATCAATTGTGACGAAATAGATATATCATACGAAAAAAGGGGATGGTAAAGTAAGACCTAATGCATCCTGTAAATATTAATAAAACATCCTTTCAAAGGATGTTTTTATTATGTAATATTATTGATTTATTATTAAAGTAGTGTACAATTCATTATATATTAATCTTAAAGATTATAGACGGTTGGGCTTTCAATCACTTCTTATGAAAGGGAGGCAATGTATGAAGGAGTTATCCCTGCATATCTTGGATATTGTAGAAAATAGCATTAGGGCAGAGGCGACAAGTATTAATGTAAAGATTGAAGAGGATATCCATAATAATAGATTTATATTTCTTGTTGAGGATAATGGTAAAGGGATGGATGAAGAGTTTGTAAAAGTAGTAAAAAATCCTTTTAAAACTACTCGGACAACAAGGAAAGTAGGCCTTGGAATTTCTCTTTTAGAGGAGGCCTGTAAAAGATGCAATGGTAATCTCGAAATAATAAGTTCCAAGGGAGGGGGGACAAAAATTAGGGCGGTAATGATGTATAATCATATAGATAGAGCGCCTTTAGGGGATATTACCAGTACTATAACGAATCTAATTATGTCTAATCCAGATGTGGAATTTGTCTATGAGCATAAGTACAATGATGAATTATTTTTAATTGATACCAAGGAGATAAAAAACATTTTAGACGGAGTTCCTATTAGCGATATATCTATTATTCTTTGGCTTAAAGATTACATAAATCAGGGTTTGATAGAAATTAGACGAAGACCATAAATTATAGAAGAAATTTATAAGATTATTCTACTTGCTAGAAGGTTGAAAGGGAATGTATACTGCATACAAAACAAATCTTCTTAGAGGGTTGGGGAATGCAGAAAGGTGGTAAATAATGTAGAAATCCATTGTGCATTTTTTATCATTTCTTGAGGAAAAAGTGGCAATGTATTATGATAGATTTATGACTTTAGGTCTTGGACTATCTTTAAATAAGAAGGGGGAAAATTATGCGTTTGCTTACATTTAAAAGGGGCGTCCATCCTCCCCATGGGAAGCATTTTACGGAAAACAAACCTATAGAATATCTTCTTCCTAAGGGAAATTTGGTGTTTCCTATGATTCAACATATAGGTGCACCCTGTGAGCCTCTAGTTAAAAAAGGGGATAGGGTCTTGGTAGGACAAAAAATAGGGGGAGCTACGGCCTTTGTTTCATCGCCGATTCATAGTTCAGTATCGGGTACCGTTAAAGATGTTACTCCAATGCCTCATCCTAATGGAAATAAAGTATTATCGGTTATAGTAGAAAACGATGGCTTGTATGAAGAACATGAATCCATCGGTCCTAGGGGAGATTATAAAAATTTCACAAAGGAACAAATCCTTGAGATTATCAAAGAATCAGGTATTGTAGGTATGGGTGGGGCGGGGTTTCCTACCCACATTAAATTATCTCCACCACCAGAAAAACATATAGATGCTATTATTATTAACGGTGCAGAATGCGAGCCCTATCTAACTTCAGATCATAGGGTTATGCTAGAGGAGACTGATAGAGTAATAGAAGGTTTAAAAATCATTCTGCAGCTTTTTCCTGGAGCCAAGGGATATATTGGAATAGAAAATAATAAGATGGACGCAGTAAAAGCCCTTACAAAGGCAGCTCAAGGAATAGGAAATATAGAGATAAAACTCCTTAAAACCAAGTACCCACAGGGGGCAGAGAAACAAATAATATATGCTATTACAGGAAGAGAGGTACCCTCTGGGGGATTGCCGGCAGATGTTGGATGTATCGTTCATAATATAGATACCACCGTGGCAATCCAAAGGGCAATTGTCCGTGGGCGTCCTTTGATGAGAAGGATTGTAACTGTAACTGGAAAAGCTATAAAGGAACCTAAAAATTTCAAGGTTAGGATAGGGACTACATATAGGGAGCTTATAGAGGCAGCCGGTGATTTTTCCTTAGAACCTGTAAAGATAATATCTGGAGGTCCTATGATGGGATTAGCCCTCTCTTCATTGGATGTTCCGATAGTAAAAGGCTCTTCTGCGATTTTATGCTTATCCAAGGAAGAGGCTGAACTACCAGAAGAGCAAAATTGCATTCGGTGTGGTAAATGTATATCCGTTTGTCCAATCAATCTAATGCCTTTACTCCTCAATCAATATGCTTTAAATCATGAATATGATAAGTTTGAAAAAATACATGGAATGGATTGTATGGAATGTGGGACTTGTACTTTTGCATGTCCTTCCAAAAGGCATTTGGTTCAATCGGTTCGTACAGCAAAAAGAGAGATATTAAATAATAGGAGAAAAAACGCATAAAGGGGGAGATTTAATGTCTATGGACGTATATACAGTATCCTCATCTCCTCACATTTCCTCTAAAAATTCTATAAAGAGTATAATGAGGGATGTTTTAATTGCATTACTTCCTGGGGCAATGATGGGGATTTGGTTTTTTAAACTAGGAGCTTTTATTACTATTGTTTTATCAATAGCATCTTGTGTTGGAGTAGAAGCCCTATGGCAAAAGCTCACAAAACAAAAAATTACAATAAATGATTATAGTGCGGCAGTTACAGGATTACTCCTTGCAATGAACCTGCCTCCTACAGTTCCTTTTTGGATACCTATTATAGGGGGAACCTTTGCTATTATCATTGCAAAGCAGCTATTTGGTGGATTAGGTCAAAACTTTATTAATCCCGCCCTAGCAGCAAGGGCNTTTTTACTTACTTCTTGGGCAGGACATATGACAAACTGGACTATAGACGGAATAAGCACAGCTACTCCTTTAGGGATTTTAAAAGAAGGGGGGGCACTACCGCCCATAATAGATGTAATTATAGGCCATGTTGGAGGGTCTATTGGAGAAACCTCGGCTATTGCTCTTTTGATTGGAGCAGGATATTTGCTTTACAAAAAGGTGATTTCCATAAGGATTCCAGCAACCTTCATTGGAACCGTACTTATACTTACATTTATTTTGGGTAGAGATGCAATGTTTGACCCCAATGCCGTATACGAAATTCTTACGGGGGGGCTTATCCTAGGAGCATTTTTTATGGCTACGGATTATTCATCTTCTCCTGTTACCCAAAGAGGACAATATATAATGGGAATAGGTTGTGGAATCATTACAACAGTGATACGTCTTTATGGAGGATATCCGGAAGGGGTGTCCTATGCAATACTTATTATGAATTTAGCTGTTCCGCTTATTGATAAATATACAATGCCTCGAGTTTTTGGGGAGGTGAAATAATGAAAGAGATAATGAAGCTTGGATTAATATTATTTGCTATTACAGCTTTTTCTGCTATGCTTCTTGGTTTCGCCCATGAAATTACTAAAGAACCTATAGAAAATCAGGTCCGCCTTGCTAGAGAAAAAGCTATGAATGAAACTCTCTCCCAGGCAGATAGATTTGAAGAAGTGATGGTTGAATTGCCCAAGGGCTCCAAAATTTCAGAAATTAATGCGGGATATAAGGGGGATTTATTAGAGGGTTTTGTAGTAAAGGTATCCCCAAAAGGTTTTGGAGGTCCTATTGAAATAATGGTAGGGGTTTCTAAGGACGGGATTGTGCAAGGAATTAAAATGCTAAAACATTCGGAAACTCCAGGCTTAGGTGCTAATGCAGAGGATGATTCTTTTACCTCTCAATATAAGGATACATCTGGTGAACTTACAGTAACTAAGACGATACCTAATAAAGATAATGAAATACAAGCCCTTACGGGGGCAACTATCACATCAAGAGCTATTACAGATGGGGTAAATGAAGTCCTTATATTTCTGCAACACCATGGGGGAACGGATGAAGAAATAACTTTTGATTTTAATTAGGGGGAATAAAGTTGAAAAAGTTAGTAGAAAGAATTACAAATGGAATTATAGTGGAGAATCCGACATTTGTTCAAGTAATCGGAATGTGTCCTACCTTAGCTGTTACAACAGGAGCAAAAAATGGCATAGGGATGGGACTAGCTACCACTGCTGTATTGGTCGGTTCCAATTTATTTATATCATTATTGCGCAAATTTATACCATCTAAAATTCGAATACCTGCATACGTTGTAATCATTGCCAGTTTGGTAACCCTCGTAGAATTCATCCTACAGGCATTTGTACGTAGTTTGTATAGCCAATTAGGCTTGTTTATTCCCTTGATTGTAGTGAATTGTATCATTTTAGCTAGGGCAGAAGCTTATGCATCTAAAAACAAACTATTGCCATCCATAGCAGATGGATTAGGAATGGGATTGGGATTTACCCTTGCTTTAGCTATCTTAGGCTCCGTCAGGGAGATTTTAGGGGCAGGAAAAATATTTGATTTTCCTATTATGCCGTCATCGTATCAACCGGCGGTGATTATGATTTTGGCTCCTGGTGCATTTTTTACTTTAGGCATCCTTATGGCCACTTTAAATCATTTTAGGAATAAAAAGGTAAAGGATGCATAGGAGGGGAACAAATGAACTTATTTATTTTATTTCTGAGTGCTATTTTAGTTAATAATTTCGTATTATCAAGGTTTTTGGGTATATGTCCGTTCCTTGGAGTGTCAAAAAAAGCAGAAACAGCTCTAGGAATGGGTATAGCTGTAACCTTTGTAATGACCTTAGCTTCCATGTTTTCTTATATGGTGTATCACTGGATGCTGATTCCTTTGCAAATTGAATATTTATATACTATAGCATTTATTTTAGTGATAGCTTCCCTAGTTCAATTTGTAGAGATGGTTATTCAAAAAACAAGCCCAACACTTTATCAGGCGTTGGGAGTGTACCTTCCCTTGATTACAACAAACTGTGCAGTTTTAGGGGTAGCAGTAATCAATATGAACGAAGGATACAATTTAATTGAAAGTATTATAAACGGTGTGGGGGCTGCCCTAGGATTCACCTTAGCTATTGTACTTTTCGCAGGAATAAGGGAAAGAATAGAAAACAATAAAATTTTAGCTGCATTCCAAGGGTTTCCCATAGCTCTTATCACAGCGGGACTAATGTCAATAGCATTTTTAGGTTTTCAGGGACTACTTTAATAAGGAGGGGAAAAATGGATATAACAAATATTCTTTATCCTATTATCAGTATAGGTGGGTTGGGAATAGTATTTGGGGCGGGACTTGGATTTGCTTCTAAAAAATTTGCCGTGGAAGTTGATGAAAGGATTCCGCAAGTTCGCGATTTACTCCCAGGAGCTAACTGTGGGGGCTGTGGTTTTGCCGGATGTGATGCCTTTGCAAAAGCAGTGGTGGGTGGAAGTGCTAATCCTGCTGCCTGCCCGGTTAATAATAGTGAATCTATAGAAAAAATTGCCTCCTATATGGGGCTTATGGTAGAGCAGACTGAAAGAAAAGTTGCCTTTGTAAAATGTAAGGGAACCTGTGATAAGGCTAAAGATAAATACGAATATCACGGAATTATGGATTGTAGGGATGCAGCCCTTGTTCCCGGGGGTGGTGCTAAGGCTTGTAGCTATGGCTGTCTCGGACTTGGAAGCTGTAAAAAGGTTTGTTCATTTGGAGCTATTAAAATTGAAAATGGAATTGCAGTAATTGACGAAGAAAAATGTACTGCCTGCGGGAAATGCGTAGATGCTTGTCCTAAAGCAATTATTGAATTGATACCGGTTAAAAATAAGGTAAGAGTAGTATGTAATTCACAGGATAAAGGTAAGGAAGCGAAGGAAAACTGTTCAGTGGGATGTATTGGATGCAGACTTTGTGTTAAAGCCTGTGAATATGATGCCATTGAGTTTCAAGACAATCTTGCCCATATAAAATATGATAAATGCACGGAATGTATGGCCTGCGTTAAGAAATGTCCTACAAAAGTCATCCTTGGAGAAGTGTTAGATGAAGGGATTTCTAATAAAGATAATTATTCTACAGAGGCAATTTAATATAGGTATGGATAGAACCCTGTTCTAAATTAAAAAATAAAATTAAATGGTATATCTTATATAAAAAAAATGCACAATTTGCTTTGGTGCATTTTTTTATGAAAAGATTAATAAGTTGTGTTAAAATATAGGACAAATACAATTTGAGGAGGGTATCTAGTGAATGGAACAAGGGGAAAGAATAATTGGGCACTTTTTTTATTTTTGTTAGGAGGAATTGTTATAGGAGGTTTTATCGGTCATTATATTGGACAGATTCCCTATATGGAATGGATTAGATATGGTAAAGAATTTGGATTTCAAAACCCTTTGGTTTTAGATTTGGAATTATTATATATTGAATTCAGCATCAAAATACAAATTACTATAGGAAGTATAATAGGAATTATAGGGGCTATACTTATATATAGGAAAATATAGCAAATTACTAATTGCATTAGGCGGTGTATGTATGGACAAGATTATTTTAGCCTCAAGTTCTCCAAGGAGAAGGATGCTTCTTAGACAAATAGGAATCCCTTTTGATATTATCGTTGGCAGTGCCGAAGAAAAGATGGAACCCTCTACCCTGCCATGGGACTTGGTGATTGAATTATCCAGACAAAAGGCAGAAGATGTAGCTAGAGGTTTGGGAAAAGGTTATTTAGTCATAGGGGCAGATACCATTGTGGTTCATAGGAACAAGATTCTTGGAAAACCTAAAGACATGGACGATGCATATTCTATGATTTCTGTTCTTCAGGGGGATATGCATGAAGTGTATACAGGTATTACCCTAATTAAAACCTCAGACAATATCATAAAATCTGGCTTCGAAAAAACGGAAGTACATATGAGGGAGTTATCACCAGAGATTATAAATGCTTATATAGATACTAAGGAACCTATGGATAAGGCAGGTTCCTATGGCATACAGGGGATAGGAACCCTACTTATAGATAAAATACATGGGGATTATAATAATGTAGTGGGTCTTCCTTTAAAGCTGCTTGCTGCATTATTAGGAGAAATAGACATTGAACTATTTAATTATATTACTTTTAAAAGTCAGGAGTGTGAGTAATGACCACTATAAATTGCTCCCATATGTCTATGAAGGAACTCCCAGAACTGGAAAGACCCTATGAAAAGTTAGAACATTTCGGACCACAGGTCCTATCTGAGGCAGAATTATTAGCAATAGTTTTTAGAACTGGTGCAAGAAATGTAAGGGTGGTGGAATTAGCACAAAGATTACTAGCTTTGGAAAAAGAAGAAGGATTATATGGATTGTACCAATACTCTCTTGATGAATTAATGAGTATAAATGGGATTGGAAGGGTTAAAGCAATCCAAATAAAAGCAGTCCTAGAATTATCTAAAAGAATATCCAAACATCAAAACTTATTAAAGCATAGGATTAATTCTCCAAGTAGTATTGCATCCGTTTATATGGAAGAAATGAGATATCTAAAACAGGAGCATTTTAAGATAGCACTTTTAGATACAAAAAACCAGATTGTTTCAGATAGAGACATTACTAAAGGAAGTATTAATTCTTCCATAGTTCACCCAAGGGAAGTATTCAAATATGCAATCAAAAAAAGTGCCACAGCAATTATAATGCTGCACAATCATCCCAGTGGAGACCCTTCTCCAAGTAAAGAAGATATACAAGTAACTAAAAGAATGATAGAATGTGGAGAATTAATCGGTATTCATATACTAGATCACATTATAATAGGTGATGGAAGTTATATAAGCTTAAAAGAACGAGGTATCATATGAAAGCCCTAGGACTAAAACCTTATTTAGAGTTATAGTCCTTTTTATATAGATTTTTGTTGAAAAAAACAATAAAAAAGGGTATGATGTTACTAGTGTTTACATACAAAAAAATCAAACTTATAAAGAATTTACTTATATTTTAATGGATTACATAAATATGGGCTATACTATATAGAAGTTAGAAGTTTTAAATACTTAAGGCAAACTTCGGTGGGGATAATCGTATATAATCTAGAATAGTTATTTGGGAGGAAAAATTATGTTTTTTTCAAGAGACATGGGCATAGATTTGGGAACTGCAAATACATTGGTATTTTTAAAAGGTAAAGGAATTATCGTTAGTGAGCCATCAGTTGTTGCTGTTAACACGAGGACCAATGAGGTATTATCTGTAGGTGATGAGGCAAAACAGATGATAGGAAGAACACCGGGGAGCATCGTAGCAACAAGACCTTTAAAAGATGGGGTTATAGCAGATTTTGCTACAACGGAAGCAATGCTTAAATATTTCATTCAAAAGGCATATAGAAGAGGACTTTTTACTTCCAAGCCACGGGTTATTGTTTGTGTTCCCTCAGGGGTTACAGCGGTGGAAATGAGAGCCGTTTATGAAGCTGCCAAGAACGCAGGTGCTAAGGAGGCCCATCTTATAGAAGAGCCAATGGCTGCTGCTATAGGTGCAGGTCTTCCAGTAGAAGAACCTACCGGAAGTATGGTGGTTGATATTGGAGGGGGTACTAGTGAGGTAGCCATCATTTCCCTTGGCGGCATTGTGACTAGTAAGTCCCTAAGGGTAGCCGGGGATGAATTAGACGAATATATCGTAAATTACATCAAAAAAGAGTACAACCTTATGATTGGAGAGAGGACAGCAGAAGAAATCAAGGTAACGATAGGCTCTGCTTTTCGGAAACTTGAAGAAGAAAGTAAGGAAGTAAGGGGAAGGGATTTAGTGACAGGACTTCCTAAAACTATGAACATTACATCCACCGAAATCATGGATGCTATAAGAGAACCTGTTAATGCCATTGTAGATGCCATAAAATATACTTTAGAAAAAACCCCACCGGAATTGGCAGCTGATATAATGGAGTCAGGCATAATGTTAACAGGAGGAGGGGCATTGTTATCGGGATTGGATAAGCTCATAACTGAGGAAACAGGTATGCCTGTTAACATAGCTTCTGAACCTTTAAATTGCGTTGCTTTGGGAACAGGACTTGCCTTGGAGCATATAGAGACTCTAAGAAATGTATTAATATCTCCTAAAAAGATTTAAAAATAATTATTTGATAGGAGAGGTTTTTTTTGAAGCACTCATTTAAGATTCCTAATAAGTATTTACTTTTATTTTTAACTATTTTACTAGTTCTAGTACTGGTTGCTACCTTTGGGAAAAGAAATAATATTTCTTTTATCGAAAAAGGACTAGGTTATGTGGTCATTCCTGTTCAAAAGTCGTTCAGTAGTGTCGGGGACTGGGTAATAGATCAAATAGGCTTTGTTAAGAATATAAAAGATTTAGAAAAACAAAATACCAAGCTTCTTAAAAAAGTAGATGAATTGTCCTATGAAAATAAAATATTGCAGCAGTATAAAGATGAAAATAATCGATTAAGAAACTTGCTAAAGCTAGATAAAAAATATGCTGATTATCCGAAAATCGGGGCAGAAATAATCGGTAAGGATCCGGGAAATTGGTACAATGTTTTTTTAATTGATAAGGGCAGTAATCAGGGATTAGAAGTAGATATGGTAGTACTTTCCGGAAATGGATTGGCAGGTCATATTATTGAAACTGCGCCTAATTATTCTAAGGTTTTATCTGCTATTGACGATAGAAATGCGGTTAGCTCAAAAGTTTTAAGAACAGGGGATTTAGGGGTTGTTAAAGGAGATATAACCTTAATGAACGATGGGCTTTGCAAGATGGAATATATCGATGCTGAGGCAGATATTATAAAGGGTGATGAAATTGTCACTTCAAATTTGAGTGATATATACCCTCCTGGTATTATGATAGGAATTGTCAAAGAAATTGAAATAGAAAGCCATGGATTAACAAAATATGCATTAATTGAGCCTGTAGTGGATTTTCGACATTTGGAGGAAGTCTTGGTAATTAACAAAAAGTGGAATAAAAAAGATGGAGAATCAAAGGAGTAGTATATGTGCGCCGAATATTTGCTATAAGTATCATTTTAATAATCACCAATATATTGCAATCTACTTATTTTCAGGCCCTGAAAATAAGAGGTGTTATTCCTAATTTTTACATAATGATTATTGTTTCTTTTGCACTTCTTAGGGGAAGTAAAGAGGGGGCAATTGTAGGACTTTTTGCGGGATTATTGCAAGATGTATACTTTGGAACAGCTATTGGATTTTTTGCCTTAATTGGAATGTATATTGGATATTTTTGTGGAAAGATAAATAAGGATTTCTATCCAGAAAGCTTTTTATTACCCCTTGTTTTAACTATCTTTAGTACTTTTTTTTATGATTTATCAGTCTATGTATTTACTTATCTAGTGAGGGGGAAAATCAACTTTATATTTTTCTTTAATAATATTATGCTACCCGGTGTGGTATATACAGGAATTATCTCATTATTTGTATACCAAGGTATTTATTATTTAAATGAAAAACTAGAAATAAAAGAAAAAAAGTATCGAAAATTCTTTGGATAGGCATACTCGGGGCTAAAGGGGGAATTAGGTATGAATCATGAAAACTGTGTAATTTTCAAAGGGACAAAGGATGGATTGGTTATTTTATTAAGCCCTGATATAGATTTTGATATCTTAAAAAAAGTTCTAAGAAAGAAGACCGAGGAAGCAAAAAAATTCTTTAAGGATGCGAAGGTTAGTATTACCTTTAAGGGACGTATCTTAAATGAAGATGAAGAATATAAATTATTACAAATTATTTCAGAAGAAACCCAATTGAACATAAGTTATATTCACGAGGAAAACATTGGTGCAAAGAAATCAGGGGATAGACCTGATGATTTCCCGCTAAATAGGATTGAAAATGGAAGAATGGAAGTAGATAAAACCCAATACTATAAGGGAACAATCCGCTCCGGACAGTCAATAGAATTTCCGGGAAGTGTGGTAGTCATTGGGGATGTGAATCCCGGCGGGGAAATAATTGCTAAAGGAAATATCATTATCCTAGGTTTCCTCAAAGGAATCGTTCATGCCGGTTGTGATGGCAGTAGTAAAGCCTTTGTTGCTGCTTTAGGAATGAGACCTATGCAACTTCGAATAGGCGGTATAATTACAAGGGCTCCAGACCAAGAAGATTATAAGGAAGGCCTAAAACTATTTCCACAAATCGCCCATTTACATAATGAAAACATTTATATTGAACCAATAGATCATAAGCTCCTAGAAAACTTGTAATAATTAATAGTTTCATGATAAATTTTGTAGAAATAAAAATGATGCATTTTTATTAAACTTCTGTTAGAATATGAATATATAGATTATGCTTTGCCAGCAAGGGGGAAATTGCATGAGTCAGGTTATTGTTATTACATCGGGAAAAGGGGGCGTTGGTAAGACTACTACAACGGCCAATATTGGAACTGGGCTCGCACTAAAAGGTAATAAGGTAGTGCTACTAGATGCAGATATTGGTCTTAGGAATTTAGACGTTGTCATGGGACTAGAAAATAGAATAGTCTATGATTTAATTGATGTTGTGGAAGGTCACTGCCGGGTTAAACAGGCTTTGATTAAGGACAAGCGTTACCCTACATTATATTTGCTTCCAGCAGCTCAAACTAGGGATAAAAACGCTATCAGTCCGGAACAGATGCAGAAGTTATGTGATCAACTTCGGGAAGAATTTGATTACATAATTATTGATTGTCCTGCAGGTATTGAACAAGGGTTTAAAAATGCCATAGCTGGGGCTGATCGAGCTATTGTTGTTACAACACCGGAGGTATCAGCAGTTAGGGATGCAGACCGTATCATTGGTTTATTAGAGGCAAGCGAACTAAGAAATCCTACCCTTATTCTAAATCGTATTCGTATGAATATGGTAAAAAGGGGAGACATGATGGCGATGGATGATGTGGTTGACATATTAGCTGTTGATTTATTAGGGGTTATACCAGATGATGAAAATATTGTGGTTTCAACCAATAGAGGAGAACCAGCAGTAACAGATTCATCTTCTTTAGCGGGACAAGCCTTTAGGAATGCAGTTGAACGCATTATGGGAAATAATGTACCATTGATGGATTTAGATATCAATGAAGGATTTATGGGTAAGATAAAAAAATTATTCGGAATAGGTAATTAAAGGATGTGAATTACCATGGAAATTTTAAAATTTTTCAGTAGAAAACCAAGTTCGGGGAGCGTTGCGAAAGATAGATTAAAATTACTATTGATTCATGATCGTATTAACTGTTCCACCGAGCTTCTAGAAATGATGAAATCCGATATTATCAAAGTTATATCAAACTATATGGATATAGACGAGACAGACTTAGATATAGGGATTGATCAAACAAAATTAGAAGAAAATGATGGTACTGTCCCAGTTTTATATGCGAATATTCCAATAAAAAACATAAGTAAAGCAGGAAGTCGATGATTAAGCAGGATATATATCCTGCTTAATTCATTATGAAAGGTGATTAGAAATGATTTCCAAGGAACAATTAAAACGTTTTGATATAGGGTTAGTTCTTCTAGTAACAGTCTTAGTAGGGATAGGGGTTGTTGCAATTAGCAGTGCTCTTCATGTAAATTCTGGAGCTGACCCTGAGTATGTCCATAAACAAATAATGTTCTATTTAATTGGCCTTATATTAATGCTTGTTACAGCACTTATTGACTATCATATTTTAGGTGAACTATATATACTGGCATATGTAGTAGGATTGGGACTTTTGTTATCGGTTCTTGTTCTAGGAGATGATGCTAAAGGAGCAGTTCGTTGGCTTGAAATCGGGCCCATTCGTCTTCAACCATCTGAGTTTGCAAAAATAATTATAATTTTATTTATGGCAAAATTATTTGATAAAAGAATAGATAAAATGAACACCTTTTTAACAGTAATAATGGCTTTTATTTTTTTAGTAGTACCTGTTTATCTTATACAAAAACAGCCTGATTTATCTACTAGTATTGTTTTTGTAGTTATATTTTTGGTATTATTATATGTAGGGGGCATCAGCTATAAATATATTTTAGGGGCTCTTCTTATAGGAATTCCCATTTTGACAATAGCTTTTTTATACATTATTAAAACTCCAGACCAAAAACTTATAAAATATTATCAAAGAGATCGCATTATTTCAATGATTAACAATGAGGAACAAAGCTCTGATAACACTTTTCAAACAGAACAGTCAGTTCACGCCATTGGCTCTGGTCAGCTTTATGGCAAGGGTTTGTATAAAGGGACATTAAATCAATTAAGTTATTTACCTGAGCCTCATACTGATTTTATTTTTTCTGTTATCGGTGAAGAATTTGGATTTATTGGATGTATTTCAGTAATAGGATTAATACTTTTGATAATTATACGGGGGATTTGGATTGCCAAAGATGCAAAGGATGCCCTGGGAAAGTTATTAATTGTAGGTGTTATTACAATGATTGGATTTCAGACTTTTGTGAACGTAGGAGTTGTTACAGCACTTCTTCCTAATACAGGAATCCCTCTCCCTTTTCTTAGCGCTGGAGGAAGTTCTTTATGGGCGAACATGATAGGTGTAGGACTGATATTAAATGTTGGCATGAGAAGAGAAAAGTCTTTTGGCTCTGTTAACTTAGTATGAAAGAAATGAGATCTGAAAGGCCTCTGGTAGGTTTAAAAAAGGAAAAAAACCTACAAATGGAAACGACTATGTGTAA